>Ga0123342_1004947_pt1 | contig 19849 bp, 12 predicted proteins | sample Turbeawhitnodule_FD_89960 | JGI IMG/M metagenome (GOLD analysis project Ga0123342, IMG submission 89960) | Root nodule microbial communities of legume samples collected from Mexico - Turtle bean Mexico white nodule | ecosystem: Host-associated > Plants > Roots > Nodule | place: Mexico: Nepantla... | reverse complement strand
ATGGTATGCCCCACTTATTGAAAATCCTGCTTATAAGGGTATATGGAAGCCTAGGGATATTCCAAACCCTGCTTACTTTGAACTTAAAAAACCTGATTTTGAGCCAATCGCTGCTATTGGTATTGAGATTTGGACAATGCAAGATGGCATTTTGTTTGACAACATCTTGATAGCTAAAGATGATAAAATTGCTGAGTCTTATCGGGAGACTACATGGAAACCCAAGTTTTCAGTTGAAAAAGAAAAGCAGAAGGAAGAGGAAACTGAAGCTGGATCAAGTGGTATTGCAGGCTTCCAGGTAACGTCATTTTGAGTTTACTCTCGATTTCATCTTTTATTTAACTTGTTTTCCATCATTATGTCCTTATATGCAAAATATTTCGTATTGTCCTTTCAGAAGAAGGTATTTGACCTCTTATACAAGATCGCAGACATCCCCTTCCTGAGTGCCTATAAACCTAAAATCCATGTAAGTAGCATAGCGAATATTTTTCTTCTTTCTTAATAGTGTTTTTTTGGAAAATGACTTAAATTCTATCTATCCTTTTCTGCAGGATCTCATCGAGAAGGGTCAAGAGCAACCCAATCTCACAGTTGGAATTCTTGTAGCCATTTTGGTCGTCTTTGTGTCAGTTTTCTTCAAGATCATATTTGGTGGGAAAAAGAAGCCCGTAAGTTGTTAATGCTCACTTTTATCCCTTTATGTTCCTTTACCTAATTTGTTTGATATTGAGAGTATGTTGATCTCTGTACTGTGTTCTGTTTGGACCATGTGTTCTGCTGTGCAGACAAGGGTGGAGAAGACAAACTTAGAACCCTCCGAAAGTGCCTCTAACCAAACAAATGGTGAGAATGAAGAAAACAAAGAGAAGGAGGAATCATCTGCCCCTCCACGTCGGAGGTCAGCAAGGAGAGATAATTGAAATATGATTGAATCTCTTGACAGGGGCGGCCATTGAAGAACACTAACGCACTTAAATTTTGAGCTTAGTTGAGCGTTAGGCACGAACGAAGGGAGTGTAGATCATTTTTGTGTGTTGTGTCAGTCATTTTGGAGACTTAAAATAGTATCTTGTATGTTTTTGTTTTGTATCTTGGGTTGGTCACCTCTCAGACTTTTTTAGGTAATTGAGGATGCTAAACAATTATAATTATTTTCTATTTCGGTTTTTAAGTCAGAAGCTGTAGTGGATTTTTTAGAAAATATATAATTAAGATACGAACTTTTTTTTAAGTTTGTTTTTGGTAAAATGATAAAAAAAATTATTTCGACTGCACCAAGCTCTAAAAGTATTGATTATACAATCTCACCTGAAAAGTCTGTCTTTGAAACCTTGGTGTTGGTCATGTCGTTATAATATTTTTCAACATGTCCATCACAATAAACCTATTTAGGTTTAATTTAATCATTGTTCCACGAGATGCTTCCAATAACTTCATGAAAATTTATGATCATTTTCCAGGTTTTTCAATTTCTGAAGAAAGAAATGTCGAAATGTGTATAAAATAAAATTCATAACTTGAACGAAGAGCTGAGTTTAAGTACAATGAAGCTTAGGAACATAAAACTCAATAATACTTTGCAGTAATTTTTTTAAGTACATAATGTTAATTTTTGTTGGTTAATTCCTTTGCAAATTAACTTGTATCCTGATGCCGTATAGATTATTTGTGCACTACCGTCTAATTGCATTGATGAGTGTAATTTATGGAAAGTAGTTGTTCATTTAATTTAATAGTTATTATGGAAGGACACGAACTTAATCATGAGATGAGATGTAACAATTTAGGTTGTGGCAATATATCTTATAACCTCCACTCCAACCAGATATTTTATTTGAGGTACCTTGGCAATGAAGATGTGGGAGCATTAGGTGTAAAAGTGTATGTGTTGATGGTACCTTTGGCACACTAGGCAGAGGACTACTAATGATAAGTAAGTTGGTTCTTATGTGTTCACAAAACTAATTCAAAACCCAATTATATTCAAATTGATTATATTTATTATGCATTACATGTTGATGCATAAGAGAGAATTCATAAGTGATAGTCATGATTTTTGTTTAACTAGAACTGAAACCCACAGGTATTTTCAGAAGCGACATGCTCGATGGGTGATCTTTATATGCAAACTCCTCACCCTCTGTCATGCAGAAAGGAGAGGAATTGAAGAACACCAAACATGAATGGGATAAAAAAATGTACAGGCCTCAATTCGCTTCTATCTATTATGTTCATAATTTCCTCCTCCCACCCACCCTTCAAGTGTAACACATTACTTCTATTAGTTTCTTTCATGGTTCAGAAATCATCTTCTAGCATTCCCACAATCATCTTTATCGAATCAAATGCACCTGACCTTGTCTTCCACACAGAAACATTCACATTTGTATTCATTAAACATTACTGGTCTTGATAATGATATATATCAAGTTTAGAGATGTTGCTAACCTCAAGAAAGAGGAAATACATGAATTGGCATAAAGCCTCGCTCTTAGGCTCAACATCGTCCCAAACCCTGCATTTTAACTCCAAAGGATTACCATAATCAACATCCAAGAGTTATAATTTTGTCATTTACTCAGTTTATATTGTACTCTTTTTGAACACTTTATAGTTGTTATAATTTTTAATGTTATTGTAATTTATATCCTATCATATTTAACTTATTAGGAAAATTTTAATTGTCATCAATCAATATGACGCAAGACTATCTTATTAATTATGACCCTTTGAAAATTCCTAACCGGCATGGTTTGAAATCCTTTTAAGTGGATTCTTGTTCGAAAAATCATAACTAAATTCTCTTTATTATGTATATAGATACAAAATAAACACTTACTAAAAAATATAGTAAACAAACAACAGAAAATAAATTAAAATAGAATAATAACATTAGAGATTTTTAACATGGAAAACATCCTCAATTTGAGAAGTATAAATTTACTAAATCTAGTTCAAAAGATGTTTTCATTATAAAAATATTACAATACTTGTTTCTTTCACTCTATGAGAATAACATTTAATCTCACCCAACAATGATGAAATGCAATATCTTTGTAGCCTTCCGTTAGAATTTTTAATCTCATACTATGATGAATATTAATTTTCTTATTTATTTTTTATGTTGCTCTTCTTACTTCATTGCTCTTCTTTTTCTCACAAGTTTCTTTTATATAGAAAAAAAAACTTTAAAAATATTATTTTTATCCTTCTAGGTTTAACTTCATAAATTTCAAAAAGATATAATTTTAAAACTTTAAAATATCTATAATTAAACATATTTAATAAATCAATTATTAAAACTTATTACTCATTGCCTCCCATGTAATTCTCAACAATTTTCAAGTCAGAACTTATTATTGTTCGGAAGGTAGCTCCAAAAGCTGTTAAGCTGCTTAGAAGATTGAGCCTTCTGTGTAGACCAAGTAGACATCCACTTAAAGGATTTTTTCATGTAAAACAGTGGATTTTTTAGTAAATCAAACAACAAAAATAATTGCAACACAAGTCCATAGTTTGTGGAATGCGAAACAGATGATTTGTGGATGATTAGAAGCTCCTCAGAAATAGCTTAAATCTAGTTCACTTATTCCGCTCAAAAATTTAAAAATGTAGTGTGAAAAGTCAATTTCTAACAATCCCAATAATGAACTTAAATAGATAACTAAAACGGTATTAGGGTTTAAGGTGTAAAACAATCTCTTTTCAAATGTTTCAGTCTTTAATTATTTAAAAAACCGGTGCTTTGAATAAATTGAAAAAGGCTAGTTGTTGTGTAACAAGTATATAAAAAGCTAGAATCTTTTTACAGGCTCGAGATATAAGGTTTCTTTAATCAGCAGTAATACCGATTGCTAACTATATTGGGAGAGAGGAAACAAAACGGTATTATGAATCATAAGCATGACTACTCACAAACACTCACAATAGATAAGTTTTTGGTTTTCAAAAACACCACGTAGAAAATTTATACAAAACATGGCATAAGGTATTTTGGTGGTGTTGGATTTTAAATGATAGGAAACTTTATGAATAACATTAGAAGATCGCATGTTAACTAACGAAAATAAAAGATTTTATAAAAATTTGAATAAAAAATCGTAATATTTTAGGAAAACCAAAAAACATAGTTATATCCCTTTATACACTGTCATAAAAACATGATTCCTACATCAATGAAGTGTTTGGCTATAAAAACTGTTCCTGTCGAAACAAGACATGAAAATGATTATCTGATAAGAATTATTCCGACATTGAACTTAAGGTCTTGCTTGCGACAAAAGCCAACAAAATATCTGAACCGCGATTAACTATAAAACAGAACCTTTCTGCTGTCCCATCGGTATGAAACAACTGCCATATGCATCTTTTATTATAACATTTGTTTAAAAAATTGTCTTCTCAGCCTACCGACAAAATTTAAAACAAGAAAAACAAAACAAAACTTACTAACGATTACACATGGCATTCTTCTCCTCTAGCTTGAAATAAAATGTTCATGTCTATAACTTGCTCATTTTCTCTGAAGGTGTCTATAACTCTATAACTTACCTTCCCTCTTAAAAGTACACACTCACTTCCGGCCACCGGCCTTTCTAGCAGGAGGAGCAGTGTCCTCATCATCCGACTGGATATCTCCATACTGCCACATTCCACGCCGACTGGTCCGAGCTTCTCCCTGGAATGTCTCCAGAGTATCAAAGGCCTGCTGTTTTTCTTTTCTGTCCCACCTGTTTCTTTTTTCTAGCCTACCAAGTCCTTCCTGAAAATTTCCAGAGACGTTTGTTTATTAGGTATCATATCACTGAATGCACATATCTATCAAAGTATATGCATTTCAAAACAATTCAAGCAAAGAAGTAGTGAGCAGCAATTAAAACCTGTAGAATGGCAGCATTAACACTGATCTCAGAATCCACAGCAACTAGAGTTACGGCAAGCACGGTACCAGTACCCTGCCCTTTGGCTTTTCCGCCCGATGTATCTTTCTCCTCGACCTTAGCCCTGAACTCTTTGCCACTGTTTAAAGTGAGTTCACTCAAATATTCAGCTGCTTCTTGGCCAAAATCCTCTTCCAAGTTTGGAACCTTCACATATGCAAGGCTGCACAATTGTGCAAGGCCAGGGGCAGCAGACACGGATGAATCAAGAGGCCGTAGCTGAGAGTAAGGTACTTCTTCTTGATTTCCATAATCAATATAAAATACTTCAAACATGTCATTTGGAGATGCAACAGGTCCTCGAGGTCCATTGACTATCTACACAATTCCATAACATTTCACAGAGTAAGTGAGTGAACACACTACGTGATACAAGTAGTGCTCTAACTATTTTGCATCTCATCAACCCTATCCATAATACTGAAAATTGTAAACGTGATGACAAATAGCATGAGCACAAAGTGTGGACCATTCAGAAATATCTGACTAAATAAAGTCACCTCAGATCCGGCCATGAAAAGAATTTGTCCAAAGGATTGTTGTTTAAGATGAAATATTGCTTAATGTGATGAAACCACTCAACAGAAATACTATGGGCTTAAAATGAGATGAAATATTGATGAATGGAAGAAAGAGGTTTCCATGACTTAGAAAATGAGATATTTCTCATAAATTTGTTCATTATAGAATGACAATTTTCCTAGATAGTTAAGTACAGAACTAAAATTAAGAACTTACCATTGCCCGATACCAAGATTTATCAGCACCAAAAAGACAAAGGACTATGTCACCCTTCTTAGGATTGAAAGCTCCAATCAGAGGAGCTTCTTGAAGGTTCAGAAAAGAAAGTTGTTGCTGAATGGATGCTAACTTTTGATCCCCAACTGGATTGACATAGAATTTACCCCCACCCAAGACTTCTGTTACCGTCACCTAAGAGCAGATAAAATGGAGCAAATCATTCAGCATTTTTCAATAAAAAAAGAAAGGCCGTTTATTACACGAGTATACTACAAACCTTGAGCACTTCTTGCTGTTTGTTCTCAACAGGTGCACCATTAGATACTTCCTCCCCTTCAACATAATTCTCCCAAATCTGCATTACAAATCACTTTAGAACAGTAAAAAGGAAAATTACAGATAATGCCAACCATGGGACCTCCTTCTTACTTTCAGCTTTTGGCTCCTGGCAGATTGCTCAGCTCGCTCCAGAAGATGAAAATCAGGAATCCTGTCACTGCCAAAGGAAGTTTGAAGCTTTGCAAAACCAGTTTCAAGCAGTGTAATCGCCACATTGGTCTTTGACTCCCATAAGGAACCCAAGAAAGTGCCAGTTCTATCAACGGTCTCAACCTCAATCTGGAAATTATGACAAATACATTTAATTTAGAAAAATAAAAACTAAATGGAGAAATATTTTAAGTTTGTAAAAGAAGACCTAATTACCTCAACATCTCTCTGCATTATTTTCCGCCTCATGAAAGAGATGGCTTCATCAGAATAAGGCTCATTGCGACCAGGACATCTGACACCAGAAAATGCAAATGCAATACTGCAAGTTTCTTTTGGAATTAACAATTTAAAACGATGACCACTGAGGACATATTCCACAACAGCAGGAATTTTTCTACTGCGGTGAAGGAAAGGCAAGAAATCTTTGGCTTTCTTCGCTGATGCCTAAAATGAATCAAAGTGGGGGGAAAGTTTAAGAATATTTCAGATTAAAAGTTAAATTTAGTGCAATTATAATTTTTCTCACTATGGTCAAGTCAGTTATATGCATGGCTGGAGAATCCTTGGCAGAATGGACCCCTTTCCTTCCAGAAATAGCACGTGATTCAGCAGTAAGAAGAGCATCATAATAATTTGATCTCTCTTCAAAGTCACGATGTCTGATGACAGTTCCAAAACCACGGCCAACAACTAACTCAGCAATATTCACCCCATTCTGCTGACTACCAGCAGATGAAACAGATGAAGGGACATCATCACCATCGGCCTTAACAGGGTTGAGTAGGAATACCGATCCAAAATCCATTGCTCTGCCTTCAGGAGCTCCTGATGCAACAGAAGATCCATCAGCTGGACCAACCTTTCTAGAATACTCCATTTGAACATTTACCTGAAAATCAGGGAAATTGATTAATTATAAGAGTAGTCTCCAAAGATATAGACCATTACATATTATATTAAATTTTCGTACTTGACGACCAATGAGACGTGTTCTCAAGAACTCCTTTGCCTCACGAGCATACGGTGCAGGTTTTTCATCCCTACGAGGATTGCCCATTTTTGGGCACCTAATACTTGAAAGGTTGACTCGCCGCTCTGCTAGTGGACTGGCATACGGAATTGAATCATCAGCAACAATGACACAATCTCCACTAACAACCTCAACCACCTAGAAAAAAAATCAAATTTAAAGACTTAAATGAATGAAGATTGAATACTGAGATAAATTAATACAACAATGACAACAATAGTCTTGTCCTCAGTCAATTAATTATATGGATCACATATCATTGGGCTAGGATAAAACCAAATTCTAAGGGACACCATGAGATCCCTTTTAATTAATTTGGGTTAAACCAATGATTATAGAGATACTACCTTTCCTGTAAAATTCTGGTCATGTATCGCTTTTGAATTTGTTGCTGGTGGTACATAATTCGTCCACATTCTTAACCTGTTTTTCTTTGCCTGAAGCTCTGAAGTCTTCAGCTTCCTCTTTGCTTCTTCTTCCATCATATTTGCACTCCACTCAACATATTTGGCAAAACCCTGTATGGTTGAGAAATTGAAATGATAAGAGATTTTCAGAATACTGTTAAGTGATATCTAATCAGATGAAGAGACAAGGAGAATCATTCAAATCAAATCTCCATCCAAAAGGATATAATGCATATTACTTCAGCACCATTACCAAAGCTACTGGCCAGGAAACAATTCCAACTAAATTACCAGGAAATAGAGATTGTACAAGTGTTATTGACTTGTAGCTTTAAAACTATAATAAACAAGCATAAAATAGCTAAAATTGACAACTACTAAAAATCGTAGTCTCTTGTACAAGAACAAATTAGTCAATCTTTGGAGACAATATTCTACCCATAGAAATAGTCATGACATGATGCTTTCTTCCGATGGGTCACTCGCTAGTGTGAACCCAAAAATCTGCATGCATAGCAAACACAATGTTTCCATGTAAAATTCTTAGTTGTTGTCAATCACAGATAGATCCTTATAACGGACACCTCCACAAATTTAAGTATTCAAGCGGATACAAGTTTGTTGCTAACTCAAATAAACGAATGAAGTCATTCAGAAGTGGAAAAGTATGGCAGGAAATATAAGAAGTCCAACAATAAAATTAAACAAGCTAAACCACTGTAATATCATTGCACAGGTGAAGAACTTACATTTTCCACAAGCTCCAATGCCAAATCTTTTGCTGAGTCACCATCAGGATAATAGACTGATCCAATCAAATTGCTGAACTTATCAACACCTTCCAGAACAATTCGAACCTACATGCCCACTTGGAATTTACAAACATGCAAAAACGAAACAAGCAATATAAATTACAGAAGCAGATACCCACATCTCGATTCAATACTCTTGTCTCAGTGAAGAATTTAGCTTCAGGTGCAAAAGGATCAGCAGAAGTTTCAGCAGTTGCTGCTGAGGCTGCAAGTCTTTGGGCAGATGTGAGTGGGGCTCGAGGTTCCCCTGAAACGTCTCCATTAGTCTCATCAGCTGGCACCTCTGGTTCGACAACACTTTCAGAGACAGTTCTCCTTCCCATTTGTGGGGCCTAATTTAAAGGAAAACATATTATTTGTATGCTTAGAAAAGGGTAGGAGAAAAAAATTATGATATATATATACCTGAATTCCAGCAACAAAAACTTGGACAAACTGAAAATCTGGGAGCAAATAGACACGCAGGGTACTTCCATCGCGAACCTGCTCAACAAGTCCTTCCATGGGCCTGCCTTTGTTAGAAGCTAATAAACCCATAGCATCTAAATTGCCAGAGTCACCAAGTGCTGATGGTGGTAGATTTCTGATGGATGCCTCAGCAGCACCAGGAACCTGCAATCAGCCACAAAATCATAATGTTTCACTCAGGATAGATTTATGTAAGATGTCCACAATGTCAGAATGGGAAAGTAATTATACTTTTCCATTTTCGGTCACATTACAACTTCATCTTGTTTAATGATTTTGAATGAAACTATATGAAGTTATTTACATAAAATATTGGACGACACTGAGATAAACATAACCTCATTCTATAATTAAAACTTATTTCATAAGGTGACAAAAAAAATACTCATAACATCTGCAGGTAATGAAACACTTTACATCAGCAAAGATGCCAAACGGAATCCACACTGGTTTCAAGTTTGTGAAGATGCCAAAAACGCAACAGGTAATCTGTGCCTTGTTTATTACAAGTAAGGGCCACCTTGATTGCTAATGAGAGTGAGGAAAAAGGGTTTGCATATAATATTTGAGATTGCAACTCACGGGCACCGCAAATAGCAGATACCTTGTTTGCTAACGACAGAATTTTTTAACTTGAATGTTATACTATTTAACAGTCCACTAAAAACTCAACACAAACCTTACTCCAACGACCAAAGCCTTCTTGTTTAGCTTGTTCTTCCAATCGTAACAATTCAGCTAGGTAAGGACTTGCCTCTCCCTTCTGTTGCCCCTGCTCTCTTACCTGCGCGAACAAAACCCCAATAATACAATTCAGCAATGCAAAAATAATTAAAACATGGTACATCCGGACAAAAAAGCAGAAAGCGTTAGACCTTTGCCCATCCTGCAGAAACAACCAGCACAGCAACATTCTTATCCCCTATAAAAACTGTGCCAAAGTCACGGCTTATCGATGGCACAGTGTAATCAACTCTGAAGGCCACTTCCTGTTCCAATCATATAACAGGTCAGAGAGACTTAAAATGCTTTATCTGAAAAAAAATTTGGCAGACTATCGACCACAGTAACAAAAACGGAAAATTCATTTAACCTACCTTCCCTATGCAGAGCTTCCGTAGAAACTCTCTACTTTCCCAAGCAAACGGCTCATCCACACCACCTCTACGCGCCTAGCAATTTTAAAACAAATATATTTAATCAGTTGGCTGTAAACACCTCAGCAGCAGCACAGAAAAAAAAAACATTTTCAATTTCGAAATCAGAACACAAAAAAACATAATAACCTCAACATTGAAACAACAAAATTTAGAAAAAAAAATTTGCAATTCACAATCGGAACAAGATATCCATGAATCTAGTAAAATTACCAGTCTTGGAGCCATTAGAGATGACAACGTGATGGACTTTTCAGGCAAGGGACCAGGCTTGCCGGAGGGCATGGCCATGATGACCACGCAATCCCCAGACGGAACCGCCTTCACCTTTCCTCGGTACCATCCCGTGGCCGCAGTCGCTGTTGACGCCATTTATGATCTGCCATATCCACACACAAAGATTCAAATTCCTAGAGTGAAAGATTTCCTTTGTATCCATCACACATTCACAGATCCAGAAGTATAAAATGAGCATGCATTAACAGATAGATGAAAATCAGAACAGAGAAATGCAATTGAATTTGTAGGAATTGAAATTGAGATCCGAAAACACACAAGAAAAAATGCAATCCAGCACAGAGAGAAAATAATTGAATAGAGAAAATCGAGATCTAAGAGAAATGGCGATCGATGGAGAGATGAGAACCTGTTTGAGAAACGGAGGATTCGACGGCGGATCAGAAGACAGAGAAAAATGTAGAGAGAGATGGTTGTGTTGTGTTTATTATATAGAGATATAGATGGCATGTTAAGGACAACACTTCAATTCTACAATTCAGAGACAACTGAGTCATCACTGTGTGACCCCTTTTTTTGACAAAATTACACAAACTGCCACACTCAAATCCAAAACCAAATCCTCCAACCTCTCTCTCCTCCTTAATCACCTTCTTAATTTTCTCTTTTTTAAATTACTCTATTTCCATATTAAAAAACATATATATTACAAAAATTACTTAAATACACTCAAATTTATTTATCTTCTTTCTAAAATAATTTTATTATTAATTTTTTAAGACAAAAAATTTAAAATTTATTCACTAAAGATATGTGTTCTTTCTTGAAAATAAATCAAATTAAATTTTCAATAAATAAAATAAAAACAGTTTAAAAATAAATATCCTTTTTAATTATCTTTGCTTCATATAAAATAAGTGACCTGTTTTTTTGAATCTTTGCTCACTAACTATCCGTAAATAAAAATTTTAGTTTTATTCAAAATATTTAAGAAGATAATTAATTGCTATCGAACAAATAATTATGTCATAAAAAAATTAAGTTGACTAAATCACAATTAAATCTATAATATGGGTAGAATATAATTCTGTCATTTTTAAAAAATTAAATTAAATGTTCATTTAATAACATTAAATACTTTATTTTAAGCATTCAATGTTTATTTAGTATTTACGTTAAATTTTTGACTTTATTATTGAATAATATTTATTTATTTAAATATATGAAAATAATAAAAATGTTTATATATGTTTCATGAATTAATTGTATTTTAATAAAAAAAATTAACCATAGAAAGAACTAGAAATGGGTAAAATGAGAGTTACATCATTTTAAACTTTAAAAGTTTACATTAAATGCTTGTTTAACAACATTAATTACTTTTATTTTAAACATTTAATGTTTATTTATTATTTACATCAAACACTTTGACTTTATTATTAAATAATATTTTCTAAGTTAAGTATGGAAAATAGTAAAATAATTTATTAATGTTTCTTATTTAATATTCTTTATTTTTCTATATATTAGTCGTTTTTTAGTACAATTTTGTGTAGTTTTATCTGTCTTTTTTAAATTTTAATATAACATTATTTTTTAAAATTATGTCCTTATTTTTTGAGAGGAAATAGGAAGGAATGTAATAACTAACTTATTTAGAATTCAATTGCTAAATTTTTCAATGTTTAGGATGAGCAACGCGTCTGTTTTAGTGAATGAGGTTTAGAAAGTGATTTGTACGTTTAGAAGCATAGAAACAAGATACTCTTTAAAGGGGAGTAGTAGATATTCTGAAAACTTTTGCTTTGGTCTAATTACAGGTTTGGTTTTGGGTTACATCCAAGTCATATTCTACGCATTTTTCCTTTTTTTATTGCTGCATAGAACCGTTGGTTTGTATGGAAATGATCTCATGATGTATTCAGTAAGTTGTATGATTGCTTACCTCATGTGACTTTCTATGCACTAAGCTATGAGAGTTTTATATAGGCATACATGAGAGTATGTCTAGTGAAGGAGGTTAAGGTTTTATTCATGTATAAGAGTTGGATCACGCCTAAAATGGTTCATAGTTATTGTTTTTTTTATTGTCGATAAAAAAAATCAATAAAAGTAAAATAGATAAATATTTTTTTTAGTTTTGGGGAAAGAAACTTAAATAATTATTATACATAAACTAGAGATTATTGCCAAAAAAAAAATAGAAAGTATATGTTAGGAGAATGAACCAATAATTTATTGGGCTACATAATATATTTTAAAGAAAATAAATTCGAATATTTATTCTCTTTGTAATTATTTTTTTACATAATCTTTTCTCAAGTTTTTTCTTAACAAAATAACAATTAGTTGAATATAATAATTTAATACCTTCTTTTTTATAATTTTATCTTTGAAAAATAATAATTATCAATTTCATAACTTTTCTTACCAGTTTAATAAATTCCTTACCTTAAAATTTTAAAATCTTAAAATATCAATTACAATATCTTTTAAATAATTTATTTCAAGTCTTACCAGTTTAATAAATTCCTTACCTTAAAATTTTAAAATCTTAAAATATCAATTACAATATCTTTTAAATAATTTATTTCAAGTCTTACTTCCTTTTTCTCTCCCTTGAAGATACACACTTTTATTCTCATCTATTTTTTCTTTATGTGTTTTGATTCATATATGTAGAAAATATTCTTTTACTTAATCTAAATTCAATTTTTTCATGATTTTGTTTCAATTCTTTCATCTTCTTTACATGCATGGTGTTTCTTTACATAGATTAAATTTTACAGTGTAAATTTATAATAATATTTAAAAATACCAATACACATGTTGATGATAAAATTAAAAATTACAGGAGTGACATGTCTCACATAGTGTTTTTGTTAGTTATTAATAAAGATGATTTTTTTTATAATTGTTTTGTACTAAATTTTAGTATACAAAATTTGTTACCAATTATACCCTTATCAATATAATTTTATTTTATTTGAAATATAATTTTTTTATAATTCAAAGTAATAATAAAAATATAGTAAAAGTAATTATTATTATTTATTTAATGAGTTTGGATAAAAGAAAATTATTTATATGTTTTATTATATTTTTATACCTTTTTGTACCTGTTTGAATGATATGTATAAATTGTTGGTTGAGACAAATATGATGTACTTTGTAGTCATCATATTATGTGATTCTTGAAAGTCTAAAAAAATGTCATGTGAAAAGCAATCATCAAATGCACCATGCTAATAATATATGAGTGTTTGTATTTGGGAAGTACATTATGGGATGAAAGACAAAGATCATGGTGGGATCTAATGAAGTATTTATCAGGTAGGTAAATATCTAGATAGTTCATAATAATGTCTTGTACCAGGATATTTATAAGTCAAACGTGGAACTATTTAATATTTGTTCAACATTGTCAAGGCTAGGTAGAGTATATATTTTCTGTGAGTCAATAAATGATCGATATTAAAAAAAAATGTAATATAATTATACCAATATTTTAAATGTACCTAATCACTTTTCAAGTAACTTTTGATGTTCATAAAGAGTAGAATATGGATCCATATGTTTGATAAAGTGAGATTGAGTCTTATGGTTGTAGGTCAAGTCATAGGCTATTTTTTTTGTATTGTATGTTATAAATTTATTAAAATAGATATTTAAAACTTACAAAGACCTCACTACTTTTCGTGTCTTTTCTTTATATGTATTTGCCATACGAATATAAACAAAATCTGTACATAAGAATTGTTCAAAAAAAAAAATTGGGATATCTTCTCCGAAATGTTAACTCACGAAAAATTTAATTTTAATATCCTTAAAATAATATATATATATATATATCTTATTATTGTGCAAAAGTTATAATAAATTTATAATATATTATGAATAACTATAAAAATATAAAATATTAACATATATTTATATCTATGAAGTTATGTTATAAGTAATTTCTCGTATATATAATATAATCACAATATATCATCGCATAAAAAAATAATATATATATATATATATATATATATTAGTTTCAAATAATAATACTGAAATTTTTATGTTTTTATTGCATTGAATTATAGATCATTATATCATGTTAATAATAATAATGATAGTAATAGTATTAGTGGTAGTATTAGACACAAAATATTAAATTATTATGTTGTTTTTAATATTATTTAATAATTTGATGAAAAAAATATATATTCATGGTGTTGAATTACAGTTATCTTATTTCCATATTATATAAAATTTAATGGATATTATTATTATATATAATTATTAAATTATTATATTGTTTTTATGATTATTTAATAGATTTAATATAAAATTTAATGGATATTATTATTGAATAGACGTATTAAATATATTATTAAATTATTCTATATATAATTATGAGAAAATTATTTCTAGTTGAATCACTTATATACATGTATATATGTTGGTGTATATAAAACTTGATCATGGATGGATGATTCTTGATGGAATATGTAGGAATACACGTGGTAATATCATGTTTTGAGTGACGATAAATACAAAATTTATATTAATCAGTATCATAACCTCGTTATTGTTTAATAACTTAGACAAGAGACTTTAGGTTTGTGAGAAATTGAAGGAGACTTCCATTTAATTTGGTAAGAAGTGTACATCTAACTTGGTAACAAAAGTTTTGTATCACCTTAACATCAGAAATATAGGTTAAGTAAAATTTGACGAGTTTAAAATATATAAGTGTTAATATTAATAGATTATATATCATGGTTTAGATGAAGGACATTCCACTCATACATACATAATGATATGAACATGATATTGTTATTATAATATAATAATTTTATTTACATTATTTCACTCATACATACATTCCTATTGTATGTTATTAGAATGATTTGATAGTTTTGTTTTACTAAGATTTGAACTTATATTATATATTTCCTTCTGAGGACTTATTTTGAAGGTTAATATACGCAGTTAATATATAATATAAAAGTAAATGATATGAATAGTTTTGGGGACATTATTACATATCTTAATGAAATAATATAGGATTTAAATTTTGGTGATGTAATGCCATTCTCGTGAAATAATAAGTCATGTTTCAGATTGAATTAATGCAATGTAAAGTAGGAAAAAATTTACATGTATTCTCCATTAGTCTCGCATTCACTACACTTTAAGGTTCTCAGGCACATATTAAAAACAACAATAAATATGTATTTTTAAAATAATTTTATCGTTGATAAAAAAAATCATTAAAGTTGTATCAATTTTTCAGTAAATGTATTACTTTGTTGAGATAGAAATTAATTAATTTAAAGGAAAATAAAAAAAAATGTCATTAGATGGTAAGAATACCAGTTAAGTTTCAAAGTTTTAAAAGAATAAAATTATTTAAGTCATATTTTTGCAAGAATCATTACGTGCATCTTAATTTATTTTTTATGAATATAAAATATTGTGTCATATTAACATATTATTCTTATAAAATTAATATCTTAATAAATTGAGAAGCCTAAAAAAATATAATTTACCTAAAATGAATTTAAAGTTTGTTCGTCATACTTTGAATTTTATAGTAGTTATTAATCGGATATACCAATTTTAATCGACCTAATTATATTTTTTAGAATTGTAATTTATGAATATATAATTCAAAACCAAGACATGATACGAAAATAATTGTTTTTTAATACTATAACAGTAGCATTAAACATTATATTAATTCGTAAATTTTATTAATTTTTTTAAATTAGTTGTTTTAAAATATATTTCAGGAACAATAATAATAATTTTATAAATATGTAATAGAATTTGAAATAATTCATAATATTTTGTTTTAATTAATAACTAAGGGTATAAACTAAAAACATAAAATTAAATAATTGATCTATAAAAAATAAAAAATGAATCAACAGTGCAAAATGTCAATTTTTATGACATTTTAAATTCTGGGGGAGTAATTTGTTTTGAAAAAAAATTCTATTTATGTAGATTTTAAAAACTTATCCAAATTTTATTTTTTATACAAAAAAAATTAAAGAAAATTATTGCAGTAAAATTTTACTTCATCCGATCCCAAATGAATGTAGTTTTATCTATGTAAAATAGTTTCAAAATGACTTGCGTTGTTACATTTTAATGAAGTATTATTATTTTTCTTTCTAATATCTCCCAAATTAATCGTTCTTTCTCTTATTCAAAGTATTGCAAAGAAAGAATTAAACTATTTCAGTTAAATAGTTTCAAAAAGTTGTATTTATTGTTGTTGATCTTTAATACATGTGCCATAATATTAAATATTCTTTCGGCGTTAAATGTTGTTTTACCACTTCCACTAAACGCTTTGACTTGATAGTTTAATAACATTTTCTATTGAATATACTAAAAAATAGAAAAAATATTTATCAAGCTATTTAATGTATTTTTAAAGATAAAATATATCTTTTCCGGTCCTTAAGACTCTTTAATATAATTATATATATAAGTAAATAATTCAATTTATTTTTTAAGATTTCAAAATATACCAAGTTTATCTTCACTATTAATGATTTTTAAATTTGTTAAATTTATTAATTAATATTACATATGCATATTATTTAATAAGTATAAGAAAATAAGATCAGCAGTATATTCTAAACTACACCAGGAAGAAGTATTTTCTTTACTATTTAATGTTTGTTTATTTAATACTCCTTCGAGTTTTAGAATTATAACAAAATTTAAAAGATTAATCTTCTCAGTCTTTAATGAAGTATTAAATTTTTGTATCTCTAATTTGTTTTTTGAATTAATTTCTCTATGTGCTTCAGTAAAAGTCCTGTATTTGTTGAGAAAGTGATATTAAATTTGTTTCAAAATGATGTATTTATTATAATCTCCAATAGGTATGAAAACTTTCAGTAGAAGTCATATATTTGGTGAGAAAGTAATATTAAATTTGTTGAGAAATGATGTATTCATAATTATCTCCAATAGGTCCGAAAACTTTAAACTTTAAAATGTAGTTAGTGTGAGATGAATACTATCCACACATTTTTAAACTTATTTTGGTGTTATCTTTTAACTAAATAAATTTATCTTCTAAAAAAAGTAAAATTATTTATTTAATTTATATTATTATATAAAAACACACATCGGTAACTTCTTTCTATATCATTATTTAATTAGATAATTAATTTTTTAATAAATAAATAATTTATATTTATTTAATAAACTAAATAAATAAATAATTTAACTTTTGAAAAGTTAAATAACCATTTTTGTTACATAATTTTTTAATATTTTTATATTTTGATAAATAGCTAAATAACTTATTTTTCAGTTACATACTTTTTAACACTATTTCTATAAAATTAATTTTTTTAAATTGTATTATTTTTCTATTTTTTTAATTAATTTCTCATAATAAAATAAAATTATAAAAATAATAACATTATATATATTTTTTGATGTAATAAAATTATGAAAATAACGGTAATGTTAAGAAATGGAATCAAGAATTTCTTAAGACTATATAATATTATTTTTAGGATCAAATATATTTTTATCAATGAGATATTTCAAAATAGTTTTAAATTCTTAATATTTACACAAACCAAATTAGAAGTCCACTAGACATGTAATCACTACATTATACGTTAAATCATTGAAGCAATTAGATAATTAAGAACATAAAATATAAAAATAAAGATAAGAAAATAATTTGAAATTACCAGGATAAAATGTGTGAAGTGTAAGGAAATAAAAGACAATGTTTTATATGCCTGTTTCAGAAATAGTGAGTCTCACCCTTGAAATGGTATAATTTAAAATATAAGAAAATATTTAAGAGTTAATATGGTAGAAAAATAGTTTCTTCTTATAACTCCATTTCTTATGCTTTTTCAAGTCTGGGTGAGAGTGATACTGTGGTGAAGCCGTTTAAGAAGTAGGTGAAGGAGCCATGCCTAAAACCCTGGGATGGTAGGTAATACCAGTAACTGGGTCAGGAATCTTATCATCTGGCCCGAGATCATTGATAGGTGGCCGCTGCTTATGGTGATTGGTGACAGCTTGGTAAGCCATTGCCAACGCCAGAGCCTGAAAAGAAAAGAGTGGGCAATAAGCTAGGTATAGAATTACAAATTGAGTACAAAGCCATAAACTTTTAGTAGTATAAAAGGTGTAGAAGATACTGAAGACATTGCAGTCACAAACATACAATGTGGTCTCGGTTAGGGGGAGCATAAATGCCAGTGGTGATTGTAGTTCTTCTTCTAGTTCCACCTGGTGGTGGATCAGAGATATTTTTAAGTCCTGTTGGCACTACTATGACTGGTAAACCAACAAGATTTCCAATACAAACTCTCTCCCACTCAGTTGCATTGCCAATGAAGGCATCCACGGTGAAGGACTCTCTTATTTCCTTTATTAGCCTTCCCCTTGCCCTTTGTGCCTGCATACAATAATTTTATTTTAAATCCAAATAATGCCCACTTATCACATCTGAAAAGATAGAACATATCAAATCCTTGGTTTAGATGAAATTCTTCATATAAGAGATGTTTGATTTTAATTTAACTATTTAAGGGAACCAAATAAATGGTTGACCTGCATATAGTCCACTGCTGAAAGTATGCGGGTTCGGCGTAGTTCAGTGGGCCATTGATCTTGGGCTTCATACACATTATCCTCCCCTGAGCGTTGCCACTCGTCAAAGTGAGCTAGCATGTCAACGTCCATTGTGAAATTTAAGATACCTTGAACAGAATCAACTGTGTAATTCAGTTTGAAAGGGACCATCCTGACACCTTTTGATGCAAGTACATGAACAACCTGAGTTTTCATAGCATAAGAAGTTTAAGTCTCATGAATCATGTCTAATCCTAACAACATTCAAGAAGTGCAAATGTCTTCATGGAAATTGACATTATTTAACGTCAAAGCTTGAACCACTTGTCCCAGCGAAATTACTTGAATGACTAACCTCCATTTCAGCATCATCGAGATATCCAACGGTCAATTTAGAAATGTCAACCAGGAATGGATCATCAAGGGAGCTATCTTTTGACGAGGGATCATCATGATCTCTTCCCCGAACAATATCGAGAATAATAGCACAATCAGTAGCAGATCTACAGAAAGGGCCAAGTTTATCCTAATGGAATAGTTACATGTAAGATTAACATTCACATCATCCAATAAAAACATCGGATAATTTGGGTTTTACCAAGCTTTCTGAAATGCTCATAACACCACTTCGACCAATAGTTCCAAAAGTTGGGCGCAATGCTGTCACCCCACATCGAGCTGCAGGATAAGTTATAGATCCAGCTGTTTCTGTACCGAACGCGAATGGAACCATACCTGCAATGCAATAAACAAAATCACATAGCTGAATTCCATAGATAAATTGTTGCATAATTAGGAGAATTATGTTATAATTAAGTGTAGATTCCAGTTTATATTTATTAGGACAGATTTGTTAGTGATTTGATTTTATTTGATTTGTACAGCTTTAAACACTCATTATTTCTGGCTTTCATTGCCTATTATTTCTTTCTTTAATTAGGTT
>Ga0123342_1004946_pt1 | contig 19849 bp, 15 predicted proteins | sample Turbeawhitnodule_FD_89960 | JGI IMG/M metagenome (GOLD analysis project Ga0123342, IMG submission 89960) | Root nodule microbial communities of legume samples collected from Mexico - Turtle bean Mexico white nodule | ecosystem: Host-associated > Plants > Roots > Nodule | place: Mexico: Nepantla... | reverse complement strand
CTTGAAAGCTTTCAAGAACTCCATCACTGATGACCCAAGTGGGGCTCTAGCAGACTGGGTAGACACTCACAACCACTGCAACTGGTCTGGCATTGCATGTGACCCATCTTCAAATCAAGTCATTTCTATTTCTCTGGTTGGTCTTCAACTGCAAGGGAAGATTTCACCTTTCCTTGGGAACATTTCAGGCCTTCAGGTTTTTGATATAACTTCAAACTCATTCACTGGCTACATTCCTGCTCAGCTCAGTCTTAATACTCAACTTACACAACTCATTCTTTATAACAATTCTCTCTCAGGTCCTATCCCTCCACAATTAGGTAGCCTTAAAAGCCTGCAGTATTTGGATTTAGGTAACAACTTCTTGAATGGAAGCCTCCCTGACAGCATTTTCAACTGCACTTCTTTGTTGGGTATTGCTTTTAATTTCAACAACCTTACTGGCAAAATTCCATCAAACATAGGGAATCTAGTTAACCTTGTACAGATTATAGGTTATGGAAATAATTTAGTAGGATCTATACCCCTTTCCGTAGGTCAGTTAGGAGCTTTGCGAGCTCTTGATTTTAGCGAAAACAAGTTATCAGGTGTAATACCTAGAGAGATTGGAAACCTGACAAAATTAGAATACCTTGAATTGTTTGAAAATTCCTTGAGTGGGAAAATTCCTTTTGAACTTGGTAAGTGTAGCAATCTTTCAGGCCTTGAGTTATCCGACAATCAGCTTATTGGAAGTATTCCTCCTGAGCTAGGAAATTTAGTCCAGTTGAAGAAATTGAAGTTACACAAGAATAACTTGAATTCCACCATCCCTTCAGCCATATTCCAGTTGAAATCATTAACAAATCTAGGCCTCTCACAGAATAACTTAGAGGGAACAATATCTTCTGAGATTGGATATATGAACTCCTTGCAAGTTCTAACCCTGCATTTAAATAAGTTAACTGGGGAGATCCCTTCATCAATAACAAACTTGACAAACTTGACATACCTGTCAATGAGCCAGAATCTCCTCTCAGGTGAACTTCCTTCAAACTTGGGTGTGCTTCATAATTTGCAGTTTCTTGTTTTGAACGACAACCACTTTCATGGATCCATTCCCCCTAGCATTACCAATTGTACTGGACTGGTAAATGTAAGTTTGTCTTTTAATGCTTTAAGTGGGAAAATTCCTCAGGGTTTTTCCAGGTCACCAAATCTTACTTTCCTGTCTCTTGCGTCCAACAAAATGACTGGGGAAATCCCAGATGACCTCTACAACTGCTCAAATCTTAGCACTCTCAGTTTGGCAATAAATAACTTCAGTGGATTGATAAAATCAGGTATTCAAAACCTGTCTAAACTTCAACGCCTACAGTTGAATGTAAATTCTTTCACAGGACCAATTCCACCAGAGATCGGAAACTTGAATCAACTCATTACTCTATCCCTCTCTGAAAATAAGTTTTCAGGTCAAATTCCTCCAGAACTGTCCAAACTTTCTCGCCTACAGGGGCTCACTCTTCATGCCAATGTGTTAGAAGGTACAATACCTGATAAGCTCTCCGAATTAAAAGGACTAACCGAACTTTTCCTGCATCAAAACAACTTGGTTGGTCAAATACCTGATACTCTCTCAAAGCTTGAGATGCTTTCCTACTTAGACCTTCATGGCAACAAACTTAATGGGTCCATTCCAAGAAGCATGGGGAAGCTAAATCAACTTTTAGTTTTGGATCTCTCTCACAACCAGCTCATAGGATCAATTCCTGGAGATGTCATTGCAAACTTAAAAAGCATGCAGATGTATCTCAACCTTTCTTACAACCACTTGGTCGGAAATATTTCAACTGAGTTGGGCATGTTGGAAATGATACAGGCTATTGACATTTCAAACAATAATCTTTCGGGTTCCATTCCCAGAACACTTTCTGGGTGCAGAAATCTGTTTAATCTTGATTTTTCAGGAAACAGTATTTCAGGTCCTATTCCCGCAGAAGCATTTGGTCACATGGACTTGCTTGAAAGCTTAAACCTCTCAAGGAACCATTTAGATGGTGGAATCCCTGAAGTACTGGCAGAACTTGATCATCTTAGTTCCGTAGATCTTTCTCTGAATGACTTGAACGGAATTATTCCTGAGGGCTTTGCCAACCTTTCCAACTTGGTGCATCTCAACCTTTCCTTCAATCAACTAGAAGGTCCTGTTCCTAAGACAGGAGTATTTGCACACATCAATGCATCTAGTGTGATGGGAAACCAGGATCTTTGTGGAGCTAAATTCCTACCGCCATGCAGGAAGATAAAACATTCACTTTCCAAGAAGGGCATATCTATTATTGCTTCACTTGGATCTCTAGCTATACTTCTAGTGCTAGTGATTCTAATTCTCAGTCGCGGTACTAAACTCTGTAATTCTAAAGAGAGAGATATCAGTGTAAATCATGGACCAGACTACAACTCAGCATTGGCACTTAAAAGGTTCAGTCCAAAGGAATTGGAGAATGCCACTAGATTTTTCAGTGCGGACAGCATCATTGGTGCTAGCAGTTTGAGCACAGTTTACAAGGGCCAAATGGAAGATGGCCAGGTTGTTGCCATAAAAAGGTTGAATTTGCAACAATTCTCTGCCAATACTGACAAGATCTTCAAGAAAGAAGCCAACACCTTGAGCCAGTTGAGACATAGGAATTTGATCAAGATACTTGGATATGCCTGGCAGAGCGGGAAAATGAAGGCTTTGGTTCTGGAGTATATGGAAAATGGAAATTTGGATAGCATCATACATGGTAACGGGGTAGATCATCCTGTGATCTCTAGGTGGACATTATCTGAAAGAGTCCAAGTCTTCATATCTATTGCTAAAGCATTGGATTATTTGCACTCGGGTTATCATATTCCCATTGTGCACTGTGATTTAAAGCCTTCTAACGTTCTTTTAGATAAAGAGTGGGAAGCTCATGTCAGTGACTTTGGGACAGCTCGAATACTTGGTTTTCATCTACAAGAAGGTAGTACCCTTTCGTCATCAGCAGCTGTGCAAGGCACAGTTGGCTACATGGCTCCAGGTAAAAGCCTTTCCTACTTTGCTAATCTCTTATCTTCAATGTACAATATGTTTTCATCACAGTTATTTTCATGGCAGACTTGCAATTCCAATGAATATTTAGTTCTTGTTAGATCTGTAGAGTAAATCCTGCTGCACCTTATATTGCCATAATCAGCAGAAGAAACATAATAAAGAGCTCAAGGCTTGAACTAGTGTCTATTTGCTGTTTTTATTCTATCCATGTGAGGCCAAATTTGAATGTTCTATTAAGAAAAGGTAGCATCATCAAGACTGACATAATTACATAAATTCTTATTTTGTTGCTTGAAAATAAATAGTCCATGCTACAGGTCTCAAACCTCTCGCCCCCCCCCACCCCAAGGCTCTTAGATGCTATATTAGTAGCCAGCATCCCTTCTTTTGGTTGAATAGACATGTTACCTCTTCAATGTACTAAGAGAAAAGATAGTGGTTAAAATTCACCATGGATCAGCATTAACTGATTGCACAAACCATGAAGTAGAGTTATTTTGACTGCATTACCATATTAAGCATAACTATCATCTCAACGTTTCCAACTTGCTACTGGTAAGCCTAACTAACTGACTTGTGTGTTAGGGATAGGCAGAAGCATTTTCTATCAGATTCATATAAGCATGGAGTACCCTATCGCCTTTAGATATAATATATTTCCCCTTTGTGCCAAACAGATTGCTAATTTACCTATAATACACACCTTAGTTTTATTTAATATACCAAATATAATTTTTATTTGTTTCCAATCCTCTTAGCTTATTAACTTCGTACACAAAAAGCTTTTAAGAATTTCATACTCTAAACAAGATATTTCTGGTGTGTAATTCTCAGAATTTGCCTACACGAGGAAAGTGACCACTAAAGCAGATGTGTTCAGCTTTGGTATCATAGTAATGGAGTTCCTAACAAAAAGAAGGCCGACAGGACTCTCGGAAGAGAATGGTTTACCAATCACTTTGCGTGAATTAGTGGCAAAAGCCCTTGCAAATGGAATAGAACAACTTGTCAATATTGTGGATCCTTTGTTGACCAGGAATGTTACAAAAGACAATGATGAAGTGTTGGCAGAGCTCTTTAAGCTATCTCTGTGCTGCACCATACCTGATCCTGAACAGAGACCCAATACGAATGAGGTGTTATCTGCCCTTGTGAAGCTTCAAACAACACTGTCTTGTTAAATGATAAACACCACCAACCAACCAATTCTTGGAGCAGCTTTTCCTAAAGAAGAAAAATTAAATGATTCCAAATTACCACATTACTGTTGCCTTCAACACAGCAAAGCCTTATTGTACCCATGTTAGTTTGCCAGTTATGGTGAAACTCATGCAGTATTTTTTAATAGATAGCAAATTTGCAGGGACTTGTAAATGTATGGAAATTATCAGCCGTCCTTCACAGATGTGTAATATAACATCTGTTGTCCATTGTTGCATGCTTTTTTTTCTTTTTCACTCCCTTCCAACACCTTTGCTTTAGATGCAAATGTAACTTGCATAATCATTAAAAAATTTCACAATTCTACCAGAAAAATTACCGAGTACACTGTATAATCATAACCTTACAAGAAATAAGACGAACAGACAAAACTAAGCAAAAAGTTACTCTATCTACTTTAGCTAGCCCACTTTTCCTAAAGTATCATTTAGGTTCTCTTTAGATAAACTTCTCCAAAAGTACTTTTAAGAAAAGAAAATAATAAAGTAAAATTAATTACGTTTCTTCCACTCAAAATACACTTATACACTTCAATTTTTATAAAAGCTCTCTCGTCTAATTTTTTCAAAAGCTGGTGTGTATGAGCTGATTTAACTTATAAAAGAAGTTAGATCTACTTTATTTTCTTTTTCTACAAGTGCTAATTAAGAAGTTTATCGAAACAAGACCTAATTCGTTTTACTCATCCAACACTTGCATTATCCCCTACTCTCTTCTCATTCACAGTACACAGTGAAATTTCCTCTCCTAATAAACGGAGAATGAAGTTGATGTGAAATGAAAAATAACAAGCTACTTGGGAGTTAATAGCCCAATATTCCAAGGGACATGGTGAAAGAATCTTCCAAGTTTTGTATTAGTCATAAAGGCTCTGAAGCTTCTAGAGAGTTGCATTTTGCATATAACAATTAGAAAGAAGAATATCATAAAGTAAACAACAAAGCTAAAGAGTAATAAGAAAATGGGGGTTGCCTCAATTACTGGAAGGATCAGTATGAAGAAATTCTTGAATGGTTGAAGGGAAGTCCAATTCCCTATAAGCACCACCATCAGAAACAAAAGCAGCTTTCCCTAAAAGCAGGTGTGCCAATCTCAAGGGCTCTAGCTTCTCTTCCCCACCACCATTCAGAAAGTGCTTGATCCACCCATCTAACCTCAGCACCTCTTTCCTACATTTTGGCCCTTCCACACCAACAACTTTTGCATAAAATCCACCTTCACAGTGACAAGAACCACAATCATCAAAACTATTATCCCTTTGTTCGTGTTCCTCTGATAATCCCAAAAGCTGCATTAACTGCTCAATGTCATCATCATCTTCAGGTTCATTTACAGGAGTGGCATTATCTGTTTGAGAAGGGTTCTGATGGGTTGCTGGAAATTCTTGGGAAATGGAGAGGAATGCTTGAGGAGGTTCACTGCTGTATTGGGAGGGAGAGTTCTGGGTACAATTAGATTGGAGGAAGATGGGAGAGCCCAAAGTGCTTTCTTGTATCTGAGATTCAATGGGTGGTGGTGTTTGGTCTAATTTTAACCTCTTTTCAACCTGAACAAGCATCAAACTTCAGAATTCAAAATTCAAAATTCATTAAAAACATGTTACGATATTGAAATTACAATTACGCATACGTACCTGTTTTAGTGAGGAGAAGAAATTGAAATGCGATGACATGATGGTGAGAATGGTCGAATTTTGTTGACACGCAGCAATGTATTGTGATATTTGTCATTGCATCCTCGTATACATTCAAATTGATTTTGAAGTTATATAATATTATTTTCTTAAGTCGTATTTTGAAAGCAAATTTTTATCCAACACGTGCTAAAGTTAATTCAGTTCAAATATAATTTTGAATTCAGAATTATTTTCTTGAAGGAAAAGTAAACATGTAATTATCTAAAATCGTGTATTTGAAATAATTTAATATGAATTTAAACCACCTACATAAAAAAATTCTTTGTAAAACAAAAGTTTGAATTGAGTTTTTAAAATGTTTTAGGAAATTTTACAATCTTAGTCAATTATACTCTCGTAAAATTATATAAAGGTTTTGAAAAACAATTGTTCATATTAGTTTACCATTATTTGAGAAATGTTTAATATTTATTTAACTTATAAAACGTTTCGCTCTTTAGACTTTATTAAAAGTAACTACTATTTACGATTTTTAGTTTAGTTTACTAATTTATAATCAACTAGTCTCCTCTCAGCATTAAGAAATAATTATATCATATTTTTCTACAAGAAAATAGAGAGAAATACTTATATATGAGTATATGAAAAGAAATTTCTTGATTAATTCTCATTTTATTATTTTAGTTTGATCCTAAAAGTTGATTGTATTTATATTTTTGCTGTATTTGAAGTTGGAAGCAACTTAAATTTTTAATTTAATATATTTTTTTTGTGTGAATAAAGTTGTTTTGATATTTAAATTCAAATATGATTTATTTATATTCATTTACTTTACTTGAGGACAAACAAGATTTTAGGTTTGTGGAGTTGATAAGTTGGGTTTTTTCTCGTCCAACTCACCCAAACAAATTAGGATTTTTATAAATATGTGAGGAATATAATTTAAGAGACTATCTTAATAATTTTATATGTCAGGAATCGATACAAATAAATTTTATATGGGCATCAATATCAATCAAAGAAAGATAGAATATTATGTGATTTTAAAAATACATAAGAAGAGTGAGAATGATGAACCTTAATCCCAATTTTCCCAATTGAATCAAACAACTCTTTATTTTGCTTTATTTACATTCTTGCAATCTCATACACAACAAACTTCCAACAAACTTTTAAACATTATTTTCTATTTAAAGAAAATTATACTTGAAACTGTTCTTTGTGGGTTTGATATTCGTCCTTAGGGACAAATTTATTACTTATGACATTATACACTTGCCATAAAATAGTCATCAATCATCTCCCAGCGATAGTAGTTTCTGATCACGAACTTTTGTCTAACGACGTTTTCAACAGTGTATTTGAGAATAAGAGAATCATAAATACCTTTTGCTTCCTTGTAAGAGCAGTAGACATCAAACAAATTGTTAGATAATGCACTAAGTAAGGTGTCACAACATACCTTATTTGCATGGTTCCAATCATTACTTTGTTTCGTAGGAGTGTTGGAATCGGGGTAGACATGTGTTCTTGCTAGGGTCAGAAATTTTGACCGGTGAAGACTTCAATATTTGAGACCTCCAAAAATGGTTTCAAAAAAATGGTTTGAGTTGTGGAAACCATGTTTGACGTCTCTGGTGTAGAGTGGTTGTTGTTGTTTGTATTGTCAACAATAAGTCCTTACTTTGTAGTAAATAAAATTTGAAAACACAAACAAGGTTGATTTCTTGAGGCGTGAGTGATCAATGTTTGTAAGACTACAACATTGATTACTAAAACTACTAAAACTCCTAGTTCTTATAGAGGTAGGAGCAAAGTTATCAAACTCTAGGATTAACTCGTAAACCCTTACGAATTTTAAAAGTTTATTGATGGGTCACGAGTGAACTCGTGAGTAGACTCATTTTTTGAGTAAACCTGGACTAGACTCAGTCAATGATAAGTGCCTAATTTTCGTAATATTTCATATTAAAATATAGGCAATTATGAGTATTAATTGTTAATTTACATATAAAATAATCCATAATTTATGAATTTATACCTTTTTACATTTGTTATGATCTTTAATTGAATAAGAGCATTTTATTCCCAAATTTAGTGTTAATTGCAGGTTTCTAGGGAAGAAATGAGATTTGGACTAAAGAAGAATAATATATGCTAAAAGGAGAAAGCTGGAAGGCCCAAAATGCACAAAAGAGAGAAAAAAAGTCCAACTCAGCATCGAGAATGCGTCAGATTAATTGGCTAATTTTATGTTTTTATGAACAAGCCCAAAGCACAACGCAAGAAGTTGCCTAACCCTAGCAAATTAGGTTAAATAGGGGGTTAGAGGCACAACCCTAGTGTGCCAGATTGAGAGGAAAACACCATTGAGTGAATTGTAACTAATTGGGAGAATGGAAGGAGCAAGGAATATGTGTAGCTAAGTCTACCATTTGGGATTGGGAGTAATCTGCTCAAACACTTATGTATTGAGGTGATATTTAATTATGATATAACATTTTGTTCTTGATTGATTATTGGTATTGTTGTTTCGATTCTAAATATTTGTGATAGGTTTGAGAATCTTAAATTTGTCTAGAAAGTATTTTTAGGGTTCTGACCTAAACAACAATACTTAACATATTTGAGTCTTAGGAATAGACTTGAAATGTTAATTGTTATTAACGTCTGAGCTTGATTCTAAGTTGTTCTTATAAATATGCGAGGGATCGATATTTAGCAAATATTCTTAAGAATTTTATATGTGAGGAATCGATATAAATAACTTTTATACGGGCATCAATTTCAATAAAAAAAATAATGTTAACATGTTAATCAAAATACGAAAGAGTGAGACAGATGAAACCTAATCCCTATTTTTCCAACTTATAGCAACCAATTTTTTGTCTGTTTTCTTATTGATCATTGCCAACACAACCACTTTCAACACACTTTTTTATTGTTATGTTTTATATTTAGCGATTATTGTACTTAATAATTCACTGTTCCTGGTGGGATGGATATTTGTCCTTAGGGAAAAATTATTACTTTTGACAACGCGGTGCACTTGTCGTAGAAAGTCATCAGTCAAACTCAGTGAACTCGGTGCAAACTCGCAAGTTGGAGACCGAGTGAATGAGTTATGAAGAAATGCCCAAAACGACCCACTTTTGCTTAGTGTCAATATTTTTAGGGTTCGTTCCAACTTGAATTGAACTTGCTGCATTCACGTTTCACTTGGGTTCATCGTCGTCACCTCACCGTTGTCTCATCGTTATCAGGTTGTGCCTTGTCATCTCGCATGCATTGCTTCGCCTTGCCTCGTCGTCGCCTTCGCTTTGTTGTTGTCGTCACCATCGTCGCATTCTACCTTCATTTTCATGTAGCATGTGGTTTGTAAGTTTGATTTCGCGGGGGTTAGGTTATGGGTTTCATGATTGGGGTTGTGGGTTTTTACTATTGGGGTTGTGGGTTTCGTGATTGGGGATTGGTTGGGTTGGGTGAATTTGAAATTGAAAATGGAATATTTGAGTTGATTTCTTTTAAAGTTATATTCTATTTTGAGTTGATTTCTTTTAAAAGTTATATTCTATTTTGAGTTGATTTTTTTTATTTGAAGTGGCTGAAATAAGATTGAGATAATTTGTTTTTTATGGTTATGTTTCGACAAATTCAACTCGTAACATCTGGTTTGAATTATGGTAATGGTAGTGCATCTTCCTCAGTTCCACACCACCACCTAGAAGAAAAACTACTGGGAAAAATAGATCAAATATTGGATGCAACTGATATTTTAAGAAATAAAAAAAAGTGAAATATTTGATTATTTTATAAATAAATTTATTAATTTTAATATTGTGAAATTGGTATCATGAATATTTTTTTTATTAATATTTTATATAAAATAGACTCTTACAAGTTTACTTGGATTTATGAATCGAATTTATGGACTTTCCACGAGTTTGATAACCTTGAGTAGAAAAGAGATGAAGGTTAAACGCTTTCAATTACTCGACTTTTTAAAGATTTTTTCTTAATTTTTTTAATAAAATTATGGTGCTATTTCTCTTAATTTTCAAAATATTTGTTTTTTCTTAATCCGTGTTTCTAGACATTCATTTCTGAAATTGCAGTGCAATCATAATCTTATAAGAAATAAGGAGAAACTAAAAAAAAACTATAAGCAAAAGGTTATCCAATACACAAAAGCCAGCCTCCTCAAACTAAAGTAGACATTTAATCGTTACTTTGTCTCCCACTCTTTCACTTTCAGTAAGAAATGGAATTTGCTCTCTACCGACCATGAAAGAACCTTCCAAGTTTTCTGTTTGTCGTAAAGGCTCTAAAGTTTCCACCACGTTCATCAATAAATTACAATCAAATATAAACTACAATTTAAATTATTATTTTTGAAATACTCTTCCCAACAAGGTCCAGTTTCAGATTAAACTTTTCACTATGAGGCTGTTATAGTAGACAACATTAATCTATTTTAACAAACTGATTGCATTTGCATAATCCAAACGTTAGAATTCAGATTCCATGTTACAATGTTGAAATTACAATTTAATTTTCATACCAGTTAAGCGAGGAGAAGAAATTCGAATTCGATAACGCCGATGATGGTCGGGTTTAAAAATTGTGAGGTACAGAAACATGTTTGTTTTACGAGAACGAATGAATCTAAGTTCGATTTGGTGGTGAGAAGAGCAGAAAAAAAAACGTAAAAAGAGAGAAGAAAAAGGGAATTTGTAAAAAGCAATTAACATTAAGTTGGATCGGATACACAAGATGATTCACGTTATCTGAAGTACATTGCAATAACATATACTTCAACAAACAGAAGTCTAAAACTCTCGAATCCACAAGTCATTCTGATGGTGCTCACTTTCCGGGGACAAAGTTGGTGGCGTAGGCCCAGGCGTTGTTGTTCACTGGGTCAGCAAGGTGATCGGCGAGGTTCTCCAAGGGACCCTTTCCGGTGACAATGGCCTGGACGAAGAACCCGAACATCGAGAACATGGCCAACCTACCGTTCTTGAGTTCCTTCACCTTGAGCTCAGCGAAAGCCTCTGGGTCGTCAGCCAGGCCCAATGGGTCGAAGCTGCCACCGGGGTAAATGGGGTCAGTGATCTCACCGAGAGGCCCACCGGCAATACGGTAACCCTCGACGGCGCCCATGAGGATGACTTGGGTGGCCCAGATGGCGAGGATGCTCTGAGCGTGGACGAGGCTTGGGTTTCCCAAGTAGTCGAGCCCACCCTCGCTGAAGATCTGGGAACCAGCTTTGAACCAGACGGCCTCGCCGAATTTCACGCCGTTGCGGGACAGGAGTTCGGGGAAGACGCAGCCCAAGGCTCCGAGCATGGCCCACCTGGAGTGGATGACTTCCAGCTCACGGTTCTTGGCGAAGGTTTCTGGGTCAGCGGAAAGCCCAGCAGTGTCCCAACCGTAGTCACCTGGGAACTCGCCGGTGAGGTAGGATGGGGCCTCGCCGGAGAATGGGCCCAAGTACTTGACACGGTCTGGGCCGTACCATGGGCTTCCGGAGGAGGCCTGCTTGGTGACGGTCTTCCTCATGCTGACCCTCCCGACTTCCGGGGCTGATGGGGCAAGCTTGACGGCCTTGCCAGCCAGGGAGGGGGATGAGAGCGCCATGGAGGATGCAGCAGCCATTGTTGCAAGGAACTTGCTTTCTTCTTTTTGCTCTGTGCTTTGTGCTGTGGGAGTTGTGAATAATTGAGGGTGGTGGGTGGGGATTTATATGGGGTATGAAGTGGTGGAGCTCTTATCTTGGGCTATCTAAAGCTGCAATCTCATTGGGGGTTCAGATTTTGCTGCTACACTTGGCACCCTTTCAATCCACTAATGGGTTAGATTCTTCTTATGTTCTCTCACCAATGTGGGACTTCCACGTCTGATTGTAGGATTCCACTAGATATAATTGCTAATTTGTTATTCCATTTTGCAAGTGACTTGGAAAATGGCTTCAACTATGTGGCTATGATTTGAGTTTGTGAGATATTTGTGGGTCCACATCTACTTTCTCTTGTGGCATGGTGCATGAGAACCACAAATTTTGAATGAGTGTATGTTAGCAGCGCAGAGAGAGTAAAGGACAAACACAGACAGAGAAATTGTGAAAAGAACCAAGTGAAGGTTGATGGTTACGCGCGTCCATTTCTGATGAAGGAGAAATTACATTACACGTCACATGAACTCAAACTAATACGTGACTTCTGAAGATTGGTTCACCACTTAATAAATAATAAATAATTAGTTTGATCCAAGTTTTCTCTCTAAAAGAAGAGAAAAATATCTAAAATAACTTGATGAAATACCAAGTTTCTACTTGGTAAAGTTTTATTGTGCGGCCATATGCAGTTTGGTAGAACTACAGAAGCATTGTGATCCACATATTAAACACAGTTGTGCATGCATATTTCGTATTTTGAGCATGTTCCATTTTACAGTTCATTTATCTGATATACACTGCTTATCCAAAATCTAAAATGGCACCTTCTTATTGGATGGAAGATGCATTTTGTGATATTTGTTTAGATAGGTAAAAAGCAAAAAAGTAAGTCATATGAGATTAGGATTACTCTATCTCTTTCACATACTTATCCCTTACCATTTCAACGGATACTTTTATAAAAAAAAAAACATTTTAAATATATATATATATAATTAATTTTTCTTCCTAAAGAAATTCATTTCAAATTTTTTTTAAATTTTTTCCTCTTAAATTTTATTATGAAAATAAAAATCCTCGAAACATACTCTCTTTATAAATAAACATGTGTTCCTAATTCATCTCTTTTATCTCTTATATTTTGTTTGAAATCGTAATATTGAGTGGATAGGACTAGAAGAGAGTATTTGGTATAACTAATCTTGAAATGAAATTTAAAATTTGGGAATTTCACTGTTTATTTTTTATTTTTCTTCAATTAAATACATTTCATTTTTATTTTTACTTACTTTTCTCGGTTTTTTTTTTCATTTACCTTGTTTCTCCCCCCCTTTCTATTACAATACACTTACTTTTGAGAAAATAATTGAGAAAAATGGATAGCAATACGTAGAAAAATTTGTAGATCCTTAATACCAAACAGAGTGAAATAAGTATAGAGGAAAACGATTTAAGAAGCAATTTTGTGGGAGTATAAGCTAGGAAACAGAGAATTCACGTTAAATTAAAAACTGGTTCCATGAGCAGTAATACCAATAAAAATAGTTATTTGACTCAATAATAGACTACATAAAACTCACGACAAAATAAATAAATAACACCTTCTTTTAAGATCTTATTAATTATTTAGAATTTCAGTTAGCTTCACTACTTTAACAGCCCATTTATTTAAAATACACAGTAATTCCAGAAAAGTTCATTTATTAAGAATAGAATTAGAAAACCAAATTTTATTTTAGAAAAGTAATTCCAGAATTAAAAAAAATACATTATGGAAAAAAAACTCCAAAAAACAAAAAATTTAGAAATTCTGGAAAAAAGGATTTCAGAATCCAAGTGTTATAAAAATTTAAATCTAGAAAAGCAAATTCGAAATGTATTTTTATACGCATCTCCCTTTTATTTAAAAATTAAAAATTGCATTTTTGTCATTTGACACAAGATATCAGGTGCACAGGTTTAAAAAGATCGGAAGCAGGGTCTTCTTGTAATTAGAAACTTTTTAGACTCTAGATTTTGAGAGGCTTGTTGGATGGTCTTAGTAGTAAACTCATGAATACAAAATCTCTAGTAGATAAGTTTTTTTTTAGAACCCTAAACTCTTCTACTAAAAAGTTTTTAATTTTGAAATTTGAATAATTTTCTTAAAGTGATAATTCTCTCTATCTTTTTCATTAGAACTTTTGAACTTTATTTTTGATTTTTTTATTCACAATTGACAAACTTCCTCTACTCATCAATTTCTTTCAATTGTGACATCAATCGAGGTATATTGAAGTTTTTTTTTATCTCTTATCCCTTCCATATTTTTCACGTTGTCAATCGATCAGTGGAAATTATCGGAAACGATCCTACACGAGTTTAGTTTTTCATCATATCATACATAACTATTTTCTACAATCTACTAAAAGAGTCAAGATATAAAATAAAAGTCCATTTATATGTGAAAAAATAGGAAAAACACAAGAATTGATGATTGAATTGTGTTTTAATTAATTTTAGAATCTTTTCGTAAATATCGTCTGATAATGATATTGAAACGATAGTTTTGTTTGTCAATTGATCAGATAGAGAATTTTGAATATGATAGAGTACAACAGACGCAACTTTACAGCTTAATTGGTTTTCTGGAGTAAAACATTTTAAACTTGTATTTTTCAAAAGGAGTTCTCCTTCCTCGATTAGTACAGATGATGATAACATGTAACAAAAAAAAATGGAAGAAATAAAATACACTCAACAATTTATATTTGTTCCTTTGTTGCAATAAACTACATTTAGTTCTCAATCAATATATTAAGTTCCACTAAGTAGACTAATGTTACGAAATGCATTTTGAGTATTATCTGAGCTTGTAGCCACTCCTGGATAACTCCTTGATTATTATTTGAGCTCATTGTCACTCCTAATTAATCCCTTAAGTATTCTTTTCATAAGTCACTCCTAACACAATTATTATTCTTTCGGCTCCCAACCACTCTTCATTGACCCTATTGATTATTATTTCCAAGCAACTCATTAGCTTGATTGAGTATGCTTGCAACCAACGACTCTTGGCTAAGTTGTGAATTTTGCTTGAGGGTATGATCATCACATCACGAGTCTTGCTCTCTAGGGAGGGATTACATCTTTTGACGAATACAAGATGAAACACTCTATCCTAGTTAGCTACATGAACACTCATAGTATTCTCTCTAAAGCATTTTCAGATTCAAATATTTAGCAAAAGTTTTTCTCTATGCATAAGGATCTTTATCTTCTTCTTAAAAGTTTGTTTTATCTAGGCATTAAAGAATATGCTGTTTAGAGACAGTTTTGGTCGTTAAGAAACTTCAACTTATTTGAATGTCCTTTTTGTGTATGACAAACTTGAATATCAACATTGCATAAACAGTTTTGGTCGTTAAGAAACTTCAACTTATTTGAATGTCCTTTTTGTGTATGACAAACTTGAATATCAACATTGCATTAAATGCACTCCATAAAATATTAATTACTTTTCTTTTGTACGTAACATTCTTAATCGTTGCTAGTATTCCTTTTTCTAGGTAAAATAACATTTTGTACCAACATATGATAAAAATGCATATCATATAGTACAAATGACCTAGCCACAGTTCAAATGTTTTTTATGTCAAAAAGTTATTTAAGAAAGTAACTTTAACTCTTTATCCAAAAGATCATTTAAAGATCATTTGATGTGACTTATTTTTTTAATGAATCTCATTAATTAAACACAAACAATAAATAATTTCTACAACATACTCCAAGTAATACTTGTTACAAATCTTTCTTTATTACAAATCTTTCTTTCCAAGTTAAATTAAGATGCAAATATCTAAATAATTTCTCTCAAAATATTAAATATTAATAATTTTTTATTATAATGGGTAAAATATGTTCTCATTTCTATAAAACTTTAAATATATTAAATACGTATTTAAAAATATATTTAAATATATTTCTTAGACTCTTGTTAGGAATATGAATAAACCGATACAATCAAAAAATATTTTAGATAGATATATATAGTGAAAGTTATATTAAGATCTTATATCCACATAAGTTTCTAATTCATCGTTATTATTAATAAGAATATAAAAGGTCTAGTTAAAGACAAAAGTAATATAATTTTTTTAAAAAACATATTTGTTATTTTAAAATTTTACAGGAACACAACATACTTTATCCTATTACAGTTTATACAAATTGAGAGGGAACTATCATACAAGTAATTAGAGAGTGATTACGATAAATGGGTCCAAAAAATTTTAAAATATTTCTCATACCAGGAAAAAAATAGATTTTTTTTCTTTAATTTAAAATTATTTAAATTAAAAACAATGGAAAATTCCCAAAATAGTTAAACTATTTCATAAAATTATAAGACCTAGTTCAGTAAATCCTATTAACCAAGACGAACACAGTGCTAAAAAGAAACCCAAATTAGTAGATATTACACTTTTCACTATTAATCTTAAAAATATTGAGATTTTTTTCCAATTTTTAGTTGTTCACTGGGTTTACATTTCCTTCATTTCTCATAACCCTATTCTGCTTTTAAAAATAACTGAGTTATATAATTTTTATGTGTTTAAAGTCTTGAATTAGTCAAAACTGGTTTAAATTTGAGAAATAAAAATTAAAAACATTGTTTTCAAATCAGCTCTAACTACCCACCCTTATATTTTTGCACACAAGAAAAGTTTATGCGAAAGAAATGAAGAATTTATAAATCACAAAATTTATCCTCATTAAAACAAATGAATTATTATTATTATATCTTCTATTAGCACCATTATCACATAATAAAACAAAATAATTAAATCACTTTTCATATAAGTTTCGTATGATATGATTAACTACCATAACCACAAGTACAATTAGTTAAGATGAAGTAATTAATGTAAAAGGGTTCTTAAGTTGTTAACCTATGTTATTATGATTGTCTAATATACAAGTAAACTACAAGCTATTAATGGTCCATGCCTTCATTATGGAGTCTATCAAACTTAAATTTCTTAATATTAAACACTTGCACTTACTCTTCATACTCCTAACTCACAACTCAATTGAATATAATATTAAATGATAATTATTAACTCTGTACTTAAACTTATGGTTAATTTGGAACAGTTTTTCTATAAACACTTTTATGAGAAAAGAATTAAAGCAATAATTTATATAAGTTATTTAACAGTGTAATTAACTTCTCTGTGGTCTTATTTTTCAACTTATTTAATTTATAAAAAAAATCAGATTTATTATCTCCTAAAAAAATTCATTATGATTCATTATCAAGTGTAACACCTATTTAAAGATATTGTCAAATATTTCTAATTTGTAAAGATGAAATCTCAATTCACAATTTATAAATATTCAAATATTAACAATCATGTTGATATATACTAATCCAACACTAAATAGTTATTATTTAAATACTTCATTGGAAAAAATTAATATTTAAAAAATATGCACAAGTGCTTAATAGAAGTCAACTCTTACCATACTTTACATACAGACAAAACAGTTTATTTTAGGGCAATGAACAATTAACAAATTACAATTTTATCTTTATGGGCTAAAATAGTTAACTATATTTAGATAAGGGCTTCTTCTTGCTGCACGCCCAAGTTTTTCTTGCTGCACCCCCACAATTTTAAATATCCCAAAATTAATCTTAACCTACAATTTGAAAAGGGGCACCGTGTTGAACTTCCATTGTCACGGTTCATTTTCATCATTGAATATCAACTGCTGTGGAGAGTCTTTGTAATTATTCAGAGCAAGGTGGAGAACTACACAATGTTGCCGAAGTGTTGTTTGGGTTGTAGAGGTAAGAGTTAAGTTTTTTTTAGGAGCATGGTGGTTATGGATATTTCAGGGTTACCAGATATCAGGATCCGGTAATGTATTTTGGATTCATGAATCCAAACTTGATTAAATTGTGTTTTCCAGATGAGGGGGTGTTCTGGAAGTTAAAATTTCATAAATTGTTGTTTTCCAAATTGTTGAATCTGGACGCCTAAATTGTATTACGGATTGGTGGATCCATAATTGTTTTTTTGTGTTATGGATTCCTGAATCCGGAATGTGTAACTTGCATTATGGATTTCTGAATCCAAAATTGTTTTTTTGTGTTATGGATTCCTGAATCCGGAATGATCTTTTTGAATTATGAATTGTTGGATCTGGAATTATTTTTTTGACTTATGGATTCATGCATTCAGAATGCAATGATTTAGTTTCATTTTTTTTTATTTGTAGAAACATGGATAGTAGTGAAGAATTTGAACAAGAATTATATGATGGGGTTTATGTGTGGGATGATGATGATATTGAGAAGTCATTATGTAAATCGAAGGGATATGAATGTATAGATGTGTTTACTACAGATGAGGTAAAGTTAAGTTTATAAAGTATGTTTAAGCTGTTTGTTAATTAGTAAATGAAATAACTTGTTATGATAACTTTTGTAGGTACACAACAATCCTTTGTCTATTGTGTCATAGTTTGCCCCAACAAGTTCAACTAAACCTGTCAACTCCACTACAGGTAGTATCTGAGGATGAGGAGCACCCATCTTATTCATTTTTTGGCCATGAGACACCAATTTTAACTCTCCTTGATCCTAATTTAACCAACCAAAATCATATAAAATATACAATTTAATAAACGAAAATCATATCAAATTAACAGTGAACAAGTATCATATAACATATTTACTTACCACATCATTCCATAATTGCATGGCCACATGGTCTTCATAACCTGTCAACTGTGTCCCATCCTGTGGACCTCCAGGATAACCTTCACCTTCTACTTCAGGTGCGTCTTCATCCTCCACCTCCATTTGAGGTTCAACTTCTTCAGGTTCAACATGTTCTGCATCTTCATGTTCAAGATGTTCTTCATCTTCATTAACATGTCTTCTTCTTCTAACAGAGGTTGTGGGACGTAGACAATCACCTTGTGAACCTCTTCCCCTAGTCTTCACCATTTTTCTTCAATTACACCATTCAAGTTAAACCAAATTACAAACTAATGAATAAGATGTTGAACCAATACAAACATGAAACAACAAATATAAAATTCTATTGAAACCAAAAGAGAGAAAAAAAAAAGCATTGTATCATTTCTACTAAGCAAATATAAATAAACTAAATAGACAAAAAATAAATATTAAAAGAAGAAAAAAAAAGAAGCTCATTACAAATCATATACAAAATCTAGAAGAATAAAAAAATATTTAAACCAAAATAAAATAACATTTTGAACAAACATTCAATTAAATATAATAATCTCTGAAGTAATAAAATTAGGATATAATTGAGTAATAGAAGTGAGGTGAGAGAGATTTAAATATTGTATCTAAAAATACATCATAGATTCAAATCTTCTTGTAAGAGCTTAACCAAAAATAGTAATGGTGTGGGACGTTGCATTTGATATGATCCAATTAAATAAAATGCATTTTGGAATATATTGGATGTTCGAGTCGTATACATTCATATTATATTGTAACTTCCATCATATTTAAATTGTAACTTCCATCGTATTTATATCTCACTAGAACACTTACATTCAAAGATAGAAAAAATCTTAGGATGAAGTTATATATGTTGAAGAAAAGGATGACCATAAAAACACAAATTCGGATTCACAAATCTGGAACCTTCCTGGATCCACAAATCTGGAATATTTTCGGAACTACAAATCCAAGATTTTACCAGAAGCATAAATCCAGGATTTTACCGTATTTTGTGATCCAAAATTCTATTGGATTCTATAATCTGGAATGTGAGAAAACACTTATGGAAACAAAATTCCATAAAAAAAATGGATGTGTAGATCCGAAAGAAAAGAAATTTACTTACCTTTGTCAATAGCACTCTAAATCACCAACAAAAATGTGTGCGATTGAAAGGAGAATGATTTGGAGGTGCCACTGCTGGTAGAACATGAAAGACACGGCAGCGCAATCTGAGAGCATCCTTGCTTGAGCCTCTCTAGGATTTTTTTAAGTTATGAATATTTCTGAAATTTTAAAAACAGACGATTTAGTAGTGTGGGGTGGAGGAAGAAACTGCCTTAGATAAGTTATTTGCATCTTTCTGTACATGTTTTAAAGAAGGCAATTGCTTCCTGCACCCGATCAATTGTGACTGGCACCCGACACACTTTTAAAAATCCTAAAATGCCCTTGTCTTCTTCATTTACGGATAAAAATATCCGGAACTGCTCGTTGCTTACG
>Ga0123342_1004945_pt1 | contig 19861 bp, 11 predicted proteins | sample Turbeawhitnodule_FD_89960 | JGI IMG/M metagenome (GOLD analysis project Ga0123342, IMG submission 89960) | Root nodule microbial communities of legume samples collected from Mexico - Turtle bean Mexico white nodule | ecosystem: Host-associated > Plants > Roots > Nodule | place: Mexico: Nepantla... | reverse complement strand
TATTAAGATTTACATTGGCTTAAAGATTGAAATTTCTAAACTTGTGTTTGTTTGGTTATTTTTATAAATATATCATTTTATTTTTAAATTATTATATCAATTAAACTATTCACAAACTTTGTTTTCATTATCACTACACGAAAATATTAAATAGTAACCAAATTTAAAGACAAAAAATAATTAGTTACTATATTGACTAAATTAGATACTAATTTAGAGACTAAAAAATTATTAGTATCTAATGTGATTTCTATTATTAATAAAATATTATAAAATAGTTTCTAAATTGATATCTAAATTTAGTCACTAAAGTTTTAACTACTAATATTTTATATTCTAAATTAGTTTCTAAAAGACTAATAGAGACTAATTTAGAACATAAGTAGTTAGTAACTAAAACCTTACTAGTTAGATACTAATTTAGAAATTATTTTATAATTTTTTATTAACAATAGAAACTACTTTAAATGCTAATAATTTTTAGTTTATAAAATAGTCTCTAGTTTAGTCAATATAGTAATTAATTATTTTGGTCTCTAAAATTAGTTTATATTTCATTATTTTCTTGTAGTGTATATTTTACTTTCAATTATCTTCTCTTAATTTTAAAAAAATAATAATTATAAGGTTATGTGGTCTTTCCAAGTTACTATGTTTTTCGTAGATATATAGTTAATAACTCGAGGGAGATCCAACCATACACAGGTCATGCCAACAATATTTTGATTGGTATTAATTGATATTTCCAAAAATACTAGTACAAATCTTGTCTCAGTCTAAAACAATGGTTTTAGGAAAAATCATGAAAGTTATGAATCATATTCACAAAAATTCAACTACTTATTTGTTGGTAAGAAACCTAAATGTAGTAAAGTGTATATACTTAAATAATGTACTAATCACCACCATGATCCATGAGAGGGAGGAAGAAATATAGTTTTGTGGTGAAAAATATATTTTATTATTTATCTTCTTTGCGAATATGAATAAAAAAAATTATTTTTCTTGAATTTATTTTATACAATACTACTTTTCGTTTAATAAAAATAATAATAACAACCATAGATCCACAAGTGTTATTTTAAATTTTAATATAATAAAATATCTGAAACAATTAATGATTTAGAATAATCTAAAAATATGAATAATAATAATTCTTTTAAAAAATATTTTTAATGAAAAGGGTTATTTTTTTAGCTGAATCAATCAATTTATAAGATTTTAAGATTAATTAAAAAAAGACATTGCAAGATGTTGTTTAGTTAAGGTATATATGATTATGACTATATGCTTGATCAATGCCAAACTAATTGATATTTGTTTATCACTGTGTGTTATAGTTTTTGTTTACGTAGGTTTTTTATTTTAATTATTTGTCTTCGGCATTTGAAGTATAATAGTATATTAACTTATAAATAAATAATCAATTTGGTATAATAAATATTGATATATTTTACTATAAGAAAATCATAAAATAGAAACTAATTTTAGAGACAAAAAATAATTAGTTGATAAAGTGACTAAATTAGAAATCACTTTAAAGACTATTTTTTTTTTCTAAATTAGTTTTTATTATTGTTAAATGATTTTTAAATTGGTATCTAATTAGTATTTTAAGACTCGAATTACGGCATGCCAATGAGGCTTCCGTGATATATACAGGCTCCACAGAAATCTCATTGGGATGTCGCAATTCAAGTCCTAAAGTACATCAAATTTACTAATTCTTTTACGAAAGAAGAAAATAAATGTGGAGAGTTATTAAAGGATCCAGTCAAATACAAACGACTTGTGGGATGACTTGTGGGACGACTGATATACCTCGTTACTCGGCTTGACATAGTATTTTCGGTTCGGATCGTAAGTCAATATATACAGACCCTACAGAAATCTCATTGGAATGCCGTAATTCGAGTCATAAAATACTAATTAGATACCAATTTAGAAATCATTTAACAATAATAAAAACTAATTTAGAAACAAACAAAAAATCTTTAAAATGATCTCTAACTTAGTCACTACAACAACTAAGTATTTTTTGTCTCTAAAATAAAATTAATCTTTCAAATGGTCTCTAATTTAGTCACTATAACAACTAATTATTTTTTGTCTCTAAAATTGGTTTCTATTTTACATTATTTTGGAAAAGAAAAATCTTATTTGGTGATGTTTCATAGTTTAGTTTCACTTATCACCACCTATATTAAACAAGAATCTTGAAATTAGTATATGCTCAAGTAAAGAAGCATCTGCAAAATGAGGCCTTTAGAGTGAAAAAAACTTCAACAGAAGTTACCAGTTGGACAATACTTTTGAAGTCTTCTAGAACAAGTAAACAAATAATGGCATACCGGCAAAACTTCATTGGTCATGTCAAGAACAACAACATTAACATCTGCAAAAGGTAATAATCAGGCTAATGAACCTCTTACAGCCATTCGGAAGCGCCCAAAGTTGTACAAAACTATTATATCAACCCCTCCAGCTTCTTCTGACTTGGCAGATATACCTGTCCCTGCACCTGCTCCTAATATAGAAATTCCTTATCTATTTATCCATGTACAAACTGCATGTTGCTGTGTTAAAGGAGGTTGAAAAGGTATAGAGAAGGTTTTTGTGGGGATGGGGAGATGAATGAAGGAAAGTAACATGGGTCTCGTGGAGAAAGGTGTGCGAGCCTAGAGAGGCTGTGGTCTTGAAATTTTGAATTTAAGGTTTTTAAATGCGGCACTGCTAGGAAAGTGGATTTAGTGTCTGGAGACTGAGAAGGATGGTCTGTGGAAAGAAATTCTTGAATCTAAATACGGAGCCTGGAGAAATTTGCAAGAACAAAGGAGTAATGCTAAGGATTCCAGCTGGTGGAGAGACTTGAAGGGGATTTGGGGATGGAGGATTGGGGTAATTCCTTTGAGAATTGTTGCTAGTGGAGAGTGGGAGACGGGAAGGATATTTTGTTTTGGAAAGATGTTTAGGTGGGCAACGAAGATTTGAAAAGTAAATTCCCACGATTGTTCTCTTTGTGTGGTAATAAAGAAGGTAGTTTACAGTCTTATGGGGAGTGGGTTAATGATATATGGGAGTGAAAGTTAATTTGGAGGAGAGGTCTATTTGATGGGTTAATGATAGATGGGAGTGGAAGTTAATTTGGAGGAGAGGTATGTTTGATCGGAAAATATGCCAGGAAGTCCAGCTGTTACAAGAAGTGCATGGAAAGACCTCTATCTTGAATTCTGCAGATAGTCGAGTTTGGAAGGCTGGTAAGGATAGTGGTTTCTCGGTAAAATATCTTCAAGTTTGCCCTCAGCACAGATTATCGCTTGGAGGGTGTTGATTAATTCGATTGCCACAAAAGCTAACTTGAAGAGGCGTGGGTTTTGGTGGATACCACTCTATGTAGTTTTTGCAGGATGACTGTGGAGTCGACAAAACACATGTTTTTTTATTGCAGGATTGCTTGGTTAGTCTGGAATCAGTGCTATACATGGTTAGGAATTGCGTCCGTTGACCATGTTGTTCCAACAGCTCACTTCTTGCATTTTAATTTGCTAAATGCTCCTGTCCAGGTTAATGTAGTTTGTAATTGTGTTTGGATTGTTGTAGTTAGTGAATTATGGAAGCACAGGAATAAATATATTTTCCAAGAGGGTGATCTATCCTTCGGAAGTGTTCACTTTGGCACAATTAAAGGTTTGGTATTGGGTAACTCCTAAAACTGTTTCTGCTAGTTTTTGGAAGACAAATGAATTTTTTATTTTTTTAATATGTATAAGGGTTGAACCACGATTCCTGTTATTCAATTCTTATTGCTGATAAAAAAAATGAGCTGGGTTTTCCCAAGGTTTCAGCAGAAATGAAAACATTATTTCCATTGACATAATGAATATATTTTTCACCAAAAGCAATTCTGGAGAGTCAAATTAAACAGTTATTCAACAAAAAAAAAGCAATTAATTAATAAATATGTTCAGGCCATCACAAATTAAGTGTTACAAGAGCAAAACACACAAATAAGGAGGAAATTGAAAAAAAAAACTAATTCTTTATTGCAAAACTAATTAACATAACGCAAATTAAATTGAACCTGCTCTAGCTTCCCGGAATTCACTAGGTGGATAGACGATGGTCCCAATGCAACAGATTTAGGATTGGCTACTTGTTGACGAGTACAATCTTTACTAGTTTTCTTATTAATCTCTAAATGCATCAACGAATGCATTTGCAAATTCGGGGTCATTAATATGATGAGGATACACCTTTAATAATTGATTTCTTATGTTAGCATAAAATAATGACTTCAGCCATTTTAACACATGGTAAACATAGGGTATAGTGAATAGTCCAGTTTTGGTAGTAGTCACAGGATTGCAGGAAATAAGCGTCGAGTTCAAGGAGAAAATGACGTACAAAATCCTCTGTAGGACCTTAAAAGTAATCACAAGCAAATATGACTAGTTTTCAAGCAAAGACCAAAAACAGAACGGAGTAATAAACATTACATGAAAAAACAGAAATCAATTTTTAAACAACAAAATAATTAGTTATAATAAAAATTAAAATAGAAACTATTTTAGAAACTAAAAAAAAATAGTTTCTCAGTTAATTTATATTATTTTCTATTATTGCTAAATAGTTTTTAAATTGGTATCTAATTAGTAACTAAGGTTTTAACTATCCATTATTTAGTTTCTAAATTTGGTAGTAAAAACCTTGATTGCTAATTAGATATCAATTTAGAAACTATTTAACAATAATAAAAAATAATATAAACTAATTTAGAAAATATTTTTTTTTAGTTTCTAAAATGTCTCTAATTTAATTACTATTATAATTAATTATTTTGATTTTTAGAAATATATTTGTGTGCTGAAACTTCAATGTTATATATATTTCTGTGCTGAAACTTGAATGGTATAGTATCTTTTGTTCCAAAGTTCACCATGTCTAGTGCTCAAAACGAGAACTGTCACAAGCCATTAGTCTGCTACCTCTGTCGTTGTGATGTCACTAACACCCTAAATAAAACAAAAGAAAGGAATATGTGTGAACAAAAAGGAGACACGAATATACAAAGTATCTGAAATGAACAAAAAAAAAAAAGGGAATACAAGTGACTTCAGAAAGTTTATCCCAATTCACCTCACAGATCACACAATTACGTGAAAGAAGTTAAGAGATTACATTCCCAAAACAGAATACATATCCCTATATCTAAAACAAATGAATATGGTATTGAGCTTAATAAATACTCCATGTTCCTTGGTTAGGGTTGAAAATGACCAGGCAAAAATGAAGTTTCTCTCTTAGAACATTCAATATGCTCAAGAGTTAGGCTAAGTATACAGTTAGGTGAAAGGCCTGTCTACTTGAATCTTGATGTATATAAAACAAGTCCAATCAATTGGAAGCTTCAATTAAACAAGGATAAGAACTTAAACATCCATAAGGTGCATTGATTCAAATAGTAAGGAAACTGCAACATGAAGCCTCAACAGAAAATACAGTCCTAAGCGGAAGTATTCTAAATTCATACAAGATTAAAAAGTAATTTTTCTTTTTTAAAAAAAAATGATTTAATCTCTCATAATCTTTGGTAAAGGATTAAAAATTACCTCTCATTAGTAGGTATGATTTGAACTCCTTCCGATATTAAGAAAAAATATCAATATTGATTTTTTTAATTGGACATAAGAACGGAAATGAGTATGAACATATCTATCTAGTCTCCATCTCTATACTTTTCCAATATTCATTCTCACATTTTGATACTCATTTTTATCTTAAATTACTAAAATACCTTTAATTTATGAAGTATATAACATAAAAAAACTTATATTAACTTTTTTTCCTTAGTTTCATAAATTACTACGTCATATATTTAAACATTTAATTATGTGATTTTTATCCAATTGTTATTTAATTTACTCTTATTTTTATATTTATATAATTATAATTTTTTTATTTAATATTGGAAAAAAAGAAAATTGTATCATTTTCATTTGTTAATATTATGTTTCCTTTATTTATTGTGATCTTTATTTTTTATAAAGAAAATTATTTAATTAATATGTATCCCTGTTTTTTTTAGTGAGAAGGAGAATGTGACAAAAAAATCTTAGTTGTTGTAAGATATAAGTAATGAAGATAAATTTTTAATTCAGAATAAGAATGAGATTTACGTTGTCATTCCTCACGTTGCAAACATATATGAATGCTTGTCACGTTTTAAAATGTTTATAAAATTATTATATATATTACAAGTGACCATAGGATTCCTACAAATGCCTCATATGTCAAACAATGAGAGGATGTAGATAGACCATGCATTTTTAAAGTGCTAGACAAGTTGTGCTCCCTTTTTATCTGATGAGATGTTTGTGGTTTGGAGCATAGTAATGTCATTTTCAAGACCACCTCAAAGTTTGTTGAGTTTAATCAAAGTTTTGTTTGGCTACAGTGAACAATCAAAATGAAACATAACACAATTATTACAATCTCAATAAATTATTAACGTAAAAGGATAAAGGTATAGGCCAAATGCAAAAACAAAACACTCCTATAGTGTTGTTTATTTTCTTGATCTCAACATCTGGCTACTTGATGGTAGAAAAAGGTAAGAATGGAGCAAGCAAAACTCACAACAACTACAATAACGCATTTGAGAAACCCTAGTTGCAATCTTCTTGCTTATGCTTTCCTAGTCAACATTACTGTAATATTGCTGAACTCAGTTTTCTCCTCAGACATACGATGAGCCAGAATTTTGTGGAAGCGGCTAAAAACCTCTTCAATGATATCTTCACCAAAGTGGCTAACCAGCATAGGTTCTGCCACAGACCTCATGCACTGTGCCAGGTTATATCCACTCTCACTAACTGATTCAGACCTTTCAAGAGGATTCCAATTCACCCCGAACACCTCTAGACGATCGATGGCAAATGATCCTTCTTTAAGAACTTCCAATTTCAGTTCAGATGGTGATGGAGTGTACTGTGGGATGTTAAAACTATCCAATTCCTCTTCCTTTATTATTCCCTGCACCAATTATAGTAAAAGGATTCATATTCATGCATGTGCATGCACTGAATTTAAAGCACAGCATCAAGTTCTTACCTGCAGAGACATATCATTAAGAGCTATAGCTATAAGCTCCCAAATAAGGTAGCCACCCTCTTTGCTGGCTGGATCTTCAACTTCGTTTCTTCTTCCCAAAATTGTGAGAACCATACGACCTCCTTCAACTATTTCCTCTGCACGAGACTTGATAAAACAAGAGAAATCTCTTTGAAATTGGTTGTAGTAAGCTCTCTCAACATTTGATGGACTTGCTCTTCCTATATAAATATTCCCCCTGTTGTTGTCTATACCCTCAGGAACCTAATAAATCACACTTATTACTTCCATTCCATATATTATTATCTTATAATTTGATTAACGTATGCATATGCATGTACCTTAGATAGCCATTGAAGGCTGTAAGAGGAATGGACAAAATGAAGACTTTGATCTGGGAAAACTCTGCCATAGAAAGAACCTGGAACCCCAGAGAAGTAGCATGGACCAATCCCAGTTTCCATTTCATCACACAATTTCTGTTTGAAGGTGTCAAGGGACTTGAAGATGTTGTTGAAGTCATTCCCAGGGAGATCATTGAAAAACACCTTGTATTCTGGAGATTTATGGTTCAGCTTCCGACATAACTTCTCCACGGTCTTGATGAGTTCGGACACAGCAAAGAAAGTGTTTGGTCCTGAAGAGCAACCCAAATCTGCAATTGCCAAGCTTCTCGGGAGTCTGCTGCTATAAAAACTAGTTATGGCTTCCTCTCTTATGGCTTTTGACAAACTAATCGCCTTTTGCTGTGTAAATCAATGACACAATTTTTGGTTGTACTTTCATTGTACTACAATACGTGATTGAAACCATATGCATGTATTTCAATTAATTTTAGAAAAAAAAAAAATACTCAAACAATTTGTTTAATGAAATTATATCTCCTATTTTTTTAACACCTCAAGCATATTTTTTAAATACTGGATTAATGTAATATTAAAATGATATTTTTGTAATGTTTTTTTCATTAAAGAACTAATTTATTTTAATAGCAGATTACGAATATATGAACTTTACTTTAGGTTTAAAACACAAAGATATTTTGTACAAGATATAAATTAACAATATTAATAAATTTAATAACATAGTAGTTAAAATTCATCACAACTTGGAACTCTTTGGAGGGTACTTGTAAATAAGTTACCCACTAGAGCTAATTTGGAAAAGCGTGAGATTGTGGTCGAAAGTCTTATGTGTAGTCTTTGTATAGGTGGAGGAGGAGTGTCATTTGTTCTTTGAGTGCAGATGTGCATGACTAGTATGAAGTCATTCCTTTGAAAGGCTTGCAGTGCAGTTTGTGTCTCACAATGTTCCACTGCTAAACTTAAACTTTTTTCAGTTCAGATTGAGTAACGTTTCTGTTTTGCTAAATGAGGTGTGGGTTGTCATTTAGACTAGAGTAGTAAGCGAGTTGTGGAAGCATAGAAACAAAGTAATTTTTAAAGGAGCATAGTCTATGTTTTAGAAGTGTTTGTTTTGGTTCAATTAAGGGTTTGATCTTGGGTTACACCCAAGTCACACTCTGGGTATTTTTCCTTTTCTGATTGATGTCTTACCCTCTGATTTGTAAGGATGATCTTATGATATTCTTTTTCAGGTGTCTGTTTTTATGTGGTTTTTCTACGTCCAGTCAGGCGTGTTTTTTCTCTATAGTTATCTGTTAGAGAGTTTTTTCTTTGGTGGGGGAGACTTAGAGTTATTTTTATATATACGGGTTGGACCACCTTTGAAATGGTTCACATTTATTTATTTTCTATTACCGATAAAAAAATCATCACAACAATATCTTTGGCCCAAATTTCCATGCGGAAATTGATTATTTGAACAGCTACAATATTTATAGATTATAAATTGAAAAAAAATTATTAAAACAATTGTACTTAATTTCTTTACATTAATTCATAAATTGATTGATTTTATTTTTTTTGCAAATAGATACATTTCAATCAAAATGTCCTAAATATTGACTGGTATTAAAAATGATTTTTTTTAATAGTGTTGATCTTTAGGATAAAATATTTTTTTCCTTGTAAATACCTTTTCCAAAAACTTTGCATGTCATTTTTTGTCTTTTGAGCTTCTAAAATTTACATATATAACAACGCTAGACGAAAAAGTTGATACAGATTACGATTTATTAAAAGAAATTTTGGTAAGATGTCTCCGTCATCATGTGAAAGTTTCATATATTATTATTATTATCGCTAACAATAAATGAAAAACATATTAAATTTTAGAAGAAATATGTTTGAATTTTAAAGAAATTAAAAGAATAATGTTAGAGATCCAACATTGACAAGAGATTAAGCCATATCATTGTATATAACTGAGTGCAAACATCATCTCATCAGTCAGTTTTATGGGATTGAGTTAGACTTAAAATCCACTTTTTAGTATAGTATCAGACTCATTTAAAGTCTATCCTAGTACGAGCTGTTAGTACAAACCAACCTCATCTCATAAATCGGTTGTATGAACTTGAGTTAGGCTTAAAGTTCACTTTGTAAAAAATTTGGAATACATATTTTATTCTAAAATCTTGATTTAACATCTGTATGATATAAATTTTGTTTTTGAATTGAGTAAAATGAAGAGATGTTAATGTAGGTACCTGAACAAAGGAGTTGTTTGCATAGCTGGTGTTTCCATCGCCACCGTTCATGCGCAGTACCTGTGTTAGCTCCATTCTTCAATCTTATCTTCTTCAACTTTTCCCTTCTTTTTGCTTCTGTCGTGTCATCCAACTTCATACTACATGCACTTATATATACTCATTTTTTCACAACAAAATCATGTTTTCTTACATACCAGAGGTGTTTTACACGTGAAAAGAAATATTTTAATTTATTTCAAATAAATTAAACACTAATTATATTTTTTTTTATTCAGGCTAATAATCCCTATGAAGAAAAGTACAATAATATTTAACAGGATAATCTTATAAAAAAACGAAAATTTAATATGACAACAACTGACTTTAAAGTGAACAAAAAAATTATACTTATTTAGAAAAGGATTCTATTTTCGAAATTAAACATATAAAAATAATACTTGCATAATTAAATTCTGATTAAAAATATAAGTTAATTTTAATTTTAATTTTAATTTTTAAATATTTTATTTTTATCTTTTCTTTTCACACTAGTGTTCACAAATTTTGTATAAATGTATTCCTAATATATGTATCCTTTAAGGTTCAATTTCCAAGTTTAAAAAATATGATAACTAAGGGTCGATGTTATATGTTGTTAAAGATACAAGAAATAAAAATAATTTAAATAAAAATAATTTATAGCATATAATATAAATGAATACAAATCTCATCATCTTATAAATTGAATTTATGAAGTTGAGTTAAATTTAAAATTTATTCTTAACATAATGATATCAAAATTATTTATAATTTATTATATTAAGACTTTCTTAATATATGCTATTAAACTATTTTTTATATAATATTTTCACTCAAATTCTTCGAAAGAAAGTTTGAACCTCTCTCTTGACAAGGTGTTTTGTTTTTCTAAATATTTCGTAAGAATATGAAAAGGAGTGTATTAAAAAAATAATGTCTAACTTTTATTCCTCCTTACAAAGCACTTCCTGTGTCTTGCTGTAAATGGAAAGTCCAACTTGTTATAATGGTAAGTCCACTGTTTTTATTCTCATCTTCCACATGTTTCTATGTAAAGAAAATGATGACAATTATAAAAAGTTACATAAAAGTTATTCAACTTTTGATACTTTTATATATTCTTTTGCTTCCAAAGTTCACGAAATGTTTTATCCTTTTGGAAGATATATTCTGCCAAAAGATTCAATCTACCAACCACACATATCTTTGAAGTGGATGTTTTTTTTATGTTTATTTGAATGATTTTGAGAATAGAAAAATGGATGGAGAAAAGGATAAGAGTTTTTTTTTAATTTTTCACATAAATAAAGAAAAGTATAAAGCCTTTCACTATTTCTATCATCTTTTTTTTCTCTGATAACACTTTACAATCATCCCAATAAATCAAATAATTATTTTGTCTTAAGATGGAATCATCCTCTTGGTGGGAATATTGCAAAAATGGTGGGAAAATGTATAGAGGAAGTTAAAATGCAGTAGGAGATCCTTAAGGAACACTGAACAATGAAACCATCAAATAAACAAAGAATTTGACAGTTTATTGTTAATAGGATTTATGTTTTGAAAATGCATATCCAATTCAACCTTTTCTTCACCTTTAACTTAATCTAATATGTTTCAGTGTTGTATAATATTGCCAGTTTTTTTATGTACTTTAAAGTACTAAATTGTTCCCGTCCACAAAATATACTTAATTTTAATATTCAAATAACTTTTTTAAATTTTATTCCACTATTTTAAAGTTTTTCATATGATCATATTTTTTAAAATAAATTAATTCTGTATTTTTTTTTTATCAAATTAATGATAAGAGTATTATATACTAACAATAAATAACACTTTATGATTTAAAGTTAATTTATTGATAAAACCGACAGGTAATGTTGTAAATAATAAATCATACATGTCATAGCAGCAGCGTCCTAGTAATTAGTAATATATTAGTGCATTGATAGTAGAACTAAATTGAAATAGTTTAAAATAAGATTAAAAAAACTATGATATTGAGATAAAAAAAAATAGTGAAAGGAATTAATGCATAGGAATAATTTATTTTAAATTATACACTAAAAAATAATAATAAAATAGAAATCAATTTTTGGATACTAAAATAATTAGTTACAATAATAATTAAATTAAAAATATTTTAAAAACTAAAAAAATAATTTTTAAATTAGTTTTTATTATTGTTAAATAGTTTCTAAATTAATATTTAATTAAGAAGGAAGGTTTTTCTACCAAAAATCTTAATTTAACAATATTAACAACATCATTTAGAAGCTCCTATGCTTCCATATTATATATAATATATGTTATGACTATATCACTAAATACACTCAATGAGCAAGTTAATCTATATAAAATGTAATCGTCCTTTTATATATATATATATATATATATATATATATATATATATATATATATTATGTTTCACAAAATAAAAATAAAAATAAATTATTTAAATTATTTTTTATAGTAATTAATCTAGTTTTATTTCTCTTTGCTTATCAGTTTCATTTTGTTTGAAGAAGTATTCTTTAATTACATAATTTATAATTCTCTCACTAATACACACACTAATGGCATTTTTGTTCCGTTCCGTCAGCTTTAAATGCCTTCCACTGATACAAAGTGGTTCTTGTCCATTAATTAGGTGGTTCTTGTCGGATAATTAGGTGCACAGTAACCCTATTTTGTGGTAAAGGAATTCCCCGTACATTTAAATATCATTATTTGTTTGAAAATTTGTTCTTATAATTGGAGGTACTTTCAAAATGAATTTCACGTTTACCCCATGCAATGGAAAAATGCAAACTAATGCTTTATTTATATATATATATATATATATATATATATATATATATATATATATACATATAATATTATTATTTTTATCTTTATTTTTTATAATAATATAATTATTATATCAATTTATATTTTTATTATTAAAAAATATATTTATTATTTATATTTGTAATTTACTATATATAATATGATTAATTATGTTATTTTATAATAATTTTTTTTTATATTTGAATTGTAATTTTATTTTAAATAAAAATAAAAATAATTTAAATTTAAATAAAGACTAATTAAATAAATTATAAATAATTAACTATACATATATGAAACTTTCTTCACAATTCCTTCTTTCGAATAAAGTTTCAAACGTATAACTATTTTCATTTTTCGTATTCTTTTGTTATTTATAATTTCGTTTTTCATGTTTTACTTTTCGCAGTAAACATTTACTTTTTCTAGCCAGAAACAAACGAGACCTTAAAGTCATGAAGTAAAGAATGAAAAGAAATTGCAAATCTCTTTTTCTACAACTGTTTAGGTTTCTTTATCTTTTATCATTGAATAGAGTATCTTTTATCATTAAATAGAGTATTTAGTGTAAACGGACTCAAACATTTCTTAAATATATTATATAATTTTGTTAAATTTTTTTCATAAAAAAATCATTAAATAAAAAATAAAATAAAGTGAAAATTTGAATCATTTATTTTCATTGTGAAATCTTTATTATCTCATCGTTGTTATCATCATGAATAGGATAAATTCGCACTAATTAATGTGAAGTTTATGAAAGGAAAGTTTCAATAACTTTGTTATACAAAAAATACATTTAATGAATTGAAAACTTTTATAAACTAAATTATTTTTAAAAGATAAAATAAAATAAAGTTTATAATTTTTTATATTCTCATTACAAGTTATTGATGAGAACACCAATGAGAGAGTCCGTAAAAAGATATTAGTTAGCAGATTTGTGTGGGTGGAGGATGAGTAAATCTCCACCATTAGTTTATTCAAGGACAGGAAAGGCCCAGCTTAAGATAGTGGATGACTGGACCTTTAAAGGATAGGGATAACCCCTAAGATTAGATGAGGGTTTAGGGCTCCCATACAATGTTATATCCAAAAATAAAATTGTTCCTATTAATTTTTAAAAAACCTAAAATGCACTTAAGACTTACATTATTATTTTCTTTTTCTTTGCACAGTCACATTCCACGAACTTCATTTCTCTCTCAGCGACGTCGTTCGATCTTGCGTTTTTGTTGGTGGTTTAGGATGGTGTCTCGGCAACTTGGTGGGAGAAGGGTGATTTCTCTTGATGTTGGATAAGAAGGTAAGTCAATTTTTTGTTTTTCGAATCTGTAGTTTATTTTTTCTTCGAATTTTCATTTATGCAGTTCATATGTATTATTCTAGACAATGCAGTCCAATAGTTTGATGAAATACAAAATTTGTATTTTTTTTCGTATTCCAGATTATGGAATCCGCAAAAATCCCGGATTAGGGATTAGTAAATCTTCCTGATTGGTGAGTCTGGTAACAATTTTGGATTGATGCTTCCAGTAAGAATACTGTGCATTGTAAACTTGCTTTATTGTGGTCACAATTTTCTCATTATGCTCTTTCATTGTTAGCAAAATATTTATGGCCTTCTCTGCGCTATTTATCATGTCCATAAGTATTGATTTCTCACTACATGTGAACCTACCAGCATATGGATGATCAATCAATGTATTTGCCAACTCATGATTATGAGACCCACAAACTAATTTCAATATCCATCATTCACCACTCTTTACTGGATACCCTCGTAGTCTAAAAAGACAAGCACATTTCCTACTTTCACTATCAGTAACCTATAAATTCTTCTTGTATTGTTTGTATTTACCTCATCTCATAACCTAATAATACAAATGTCTTCCTTCCTCGTAGGCCGGCTGAAGTATCTGATCTCAATATCACAATAACAAAACCAAAGTGAAACGCAATTTTCTAACCCATATCAAGAGCTCATTCTCAGTACGAAATATTTACAAAAGTTATCACTACAAATTATTTCATTTACCAAATAACAAACAATCTAAACATACTTTACAAACTTAATTTTATCTCATTTGTAGTAAACACATTTGTACATTCATATCCCTTTGATATATTATCTATTGCTTTATTAGAAAAGGATTTCTCAATATCATCATCATGTAGACCATCCCACACATTAACCCCATCATATAATTTTTGTTCAATTCGAGTTAAAAATTTAGTAGCTAATTAAATAATAATTTAAAAATTATTTATTAATAATAAAAAATACTTTAACTATCATTAATTTTTTTAATTTTTAAAATAATCTAATTTAATTAATATAGTAACTAATTATTTTTTATTTTTAAAATTAATTTCTATTTAGTATTTTTCTTGTAGAATATATTATGTAGTGTAATTTTCCATATCTAATTGTGATATGTGTATGTTGAACGTGATTGAGAGTGGGTGTCCTAGTTTATATAACTATATTATTTAATATTAGAGGAGTTCATATGTTAAAATTTCAAAAACTTTGTTTAAAATATTGAAGTCAAGGGACTTGAAGATGTTGTTGAAGTCATTCCCAGGAATATGGCTTCCTCTCTTATGGCTTTTGACAAACTAATCGCCTTTTGCTGAAAGTCAATGACACAATTTTTGGTTCTACTTCATTATTACAGTACGTGAGTGAAACCATATGCATGTATTTCAATTAATTTTCGAAAAAAAAATTACAATAAAGTTCTGTTTCATAAAATTATATCTCCTATTTTTTTTTAACACTTACACTTTAATTAGTACTATTTAATTAATTTTTAAAATTTTAACTACTAACTTTAAAAATTAATAAATACTAATTATCATTCTAAATCGATATTATTATAATGTAAATAAATAAATAAATATATATATAAATACAAAATAATCATTAAATAAAAATTAATTTTTTTAAAAAAATTAATTAGTTGATCTTTTAACAAAATTAGAAACTAAAAAAATTATTAGTATCTAAATAAATAATTTTTAAATTGATATCTAATTTTAAATATCAATAATTTTTTTAGTCTCTAAAATAATATTTAATTTTGTTAATATAACAACTAATTGTTTTTAGTTTCTAAAAATATTTTTTATTTAATAATTTTTTTAATATATAATATATATATATGATATGATTTATAATAATTATTAAATAAAAATTAATTTTAGCGATAAAAATAATAATTAATTATTATATTGAATGAATTTTCAAAATATTAACTATTAATTATTCGAAATTTTAAATTAATCTTTATAGTAATTAATCTATTTTCATTTTTCTCGGTTTCATTTTCTTTGAAGAATTATTCTTTTATTACCTAATTTATAATTCTCACACACTATAGTGGCATTTTTTTTTTCCGTTCCATGCTTTGAATAGCTTCCACTGATACAAAGCAAAAGTAGTTATTGTCAATTTATTAGGTGCACTGTGAGCATATTTTGTGGTGAAGGAATTCCCCGTTGACATTTAAATGTCGGTAATTCATTATGTCGGTAATTGATTAGTTCTTTGAAAGTTTGTTGGAAGTTGGACATACTTTATACCATACCATTTTTTAAATGCACCAACAATATTATATGAAAAACCTTCTAGATATTAATTTTGGTAAACTTAATCCATTCATTCTGATATAAAAATCCATAATTTATAACTAACTTTCACAAATCAAAATTCAGAATTCAGAAAATACTTTTGAATATGAAAAAACTCAGAAAATACTTTTGAATATTGATATCCATAACTCATAATTCACTACCAAGCAATCCACTATCACACCATAGCAACTCATTACATCACGAACTCTTTATTTATATTTTTTAAACTGATTTAGTTTAGGGGTTTTTAATGTCTTAAAAGTACCAAAATCATCGCAATGCAAAAAAATAAAACCTGAGGATGATTGACTTCCGAATATATATATTCAGAAGCATGATGGTGCCTTTCAGATAAAGATATCTACAGTAAAAAAGTACAATTCTGGATGACGATATCCGTAGACAAACATAACACTTCCAAATATTAATATCCATAGGAAAAATTGACCTTTTCAGATGTCAATATCTATAGACAAGTACATGACTTCCGAATATTAACATCCGTAAGTAAATATATGTGACAAGGGTAAAGTTGGATTTAAAATTTTTGATTGGGTGCATTTTTTTTATATGATATGGTGGAGGGAGAAATTGCCGGCTTTGAAATGAATTTCACATTTGGCCCATGGCAATGGAAAAATGCAGCTAAAGGTCATGAAGCGAAAGAATGAAAAAAAATTACAAATCTCTTTTTCTACAACTGTTTAGGTTTCTTTATCTTTTATCATTGAATAGAGTATTTCCTGTAAACGGACTTTAAATACTTTATATAATTTTATTAATTTTTTCATAAGAAAATTATTAAATAAAAAATAAAATAAAGTAAAAATTTGAATCATTTAAATTTACAAAACACAAATATCTTTAATATATTTGTAACATAATTACTTCCATGTTCTTCTAAAACAGTACTCAAGTTATAGACAATTTGTTTTCTAGTTTCTCTAAAATTAAATATTTTATTTTAAATAAGATTGAAATAAATACTAAAAGATAAAGAAGTTAAAATAAAGATATGAATAAGGAATAAAGAGACCTTTTCCACAAGAGGATCCAATTTTAAATTGTGAGAACACTTTCATTACAAGCAAATGTTCCTCTTTGTTATCTTTGTTATGTTTTGGACTATTTCTTCCTGCACCTCCATACCTTCTTCTCTCACCTCCATAAATTTTTCAATTTCCAAAAATGCCCCTCTATAATATTCCGGATTACATAATTTGGAAGTCATTTTTCAAATTTATAATTTAGCTTCTGGATTATGTAATCCGGAAGTCTTTTTTGATATGCATGATTACTTTCCGGATTACATAATCCGGAAGTCTTATTTAGCTTCCAGATTATGTAATCCGGAAGTCTTTTTTCAAATGTGTTCCGGATTACATAATCTGGAAACTAATTTATGGGGATGACAAAAAAGGATAAAAATGTATTTTCATGATGTGTATGGAGGTGGCAGAAGAAAAGAAGATATGGAGGTGCAGGAAGAAACAATCTATGTTTTGTTGTTGGCTTGAGCTGGAATTTTTTTGGGTTAGAAGTAATTGGCCTCTTTTTTTTCGTACATATGGATGGAAACATCTTTAAATGTCTTATTATTTAGTGATAAAAAATAAATTCACTTTAGGAGAGTCCAAAAACATTGATATTGTAGCTGAAATTGCAATGTATCCATTTATGTTTTTCCTTTGTTCCAAATGCTGATAAACTTGCTTCTGTTTGACTTCTAAATTGATTTTGAATTTATTCTGTTGGGAATTTCTTATACTATTTGTGTTACTCTGATTGCAATGGCTTCACTCATGATATTTTAATTTAGATTTTTTTTATAAAAACTTTGATATTAGGTATTATTATGCAACTTGATATTTCAGTTAAGCTAACACCTCAAATAACAATAATCATTTGTCATCACATAAAAATATTATTAAAAAAAGAAAAAAGAAATACAAAAAAAATATATGGGCAAAACTCATATGTTAATAAAAGCGACACATAGGTAGACTATACATATTCATAAAGAATTTTAAGAACAGACTATATGAGAGTCTATTCTACCAATGAGATTATTCTCTATGAATAAATCATAAATTAGCCAACTTATCAGCACACTCATTCCCTTCACGAAAAATATGAGTAAGCCTCATTTTTTTAGCTTCCTCCATAACAGGTATAACTCCATAAAATTTAGCAATCCAGCAATCTGAACTTCAAGAAACGCAGAGAAAACACCGATAAACTCTCTCATACTCCTACGGAAAATACCTTCACACGTAACAAGACTAGGATTATCCCCTAGCAGCCCCATCAGTGTTAATTTTAACTCAGCCTAGTGAATGGAACTCCCATCTAACGAGAAGAAGACGAAGAACTTTACTAGTACGAATATTAATACAAAAAAAATTTAATCCCTTCAAAATTCAACATATCATTATTCATTAAAGGCTTTAGACGAATTTTTCACTAAACAGGTTAAATCTTTAATTATCGAAATAGTCTTAGAAACATCAATTTTATCCTGAAATATAGTATAATTTCTCATACGTCATATCATCCAATAAAAAAAAATTATGACAGAAAGCTTAATCAATTTAAAATAATAAATATTTTCTTGGGTGAATTCAATTTTACCTTTTCACTATTGATATTTTAAAAGGATATTTAGACTATAGATAGCATAACATTATTGCAAATGTAGTAACAATTATTGGTTCTGGGATTGCAATTTGAAACTCTTTAATTGCCTGGACTTGCACTAAAATTTCAAAAGATGACGTTATACCATAAAAAGGAAGAATACAATTACTTTAAAGTATTGATATGTTTTAAAATAGTAACATTCTATCAAAAGATTTTTTGGGTCTTTCTATATAAATAGATAGAAAAAAAATTAATTTCATCGCGGAATCTTTAATATCTCATTTTGCCTAGGATTAATTCGCACTAATTACTGTGAAGTTTATGAAACGAAAGTTTCAATAACTTTGTTATAAAAATATATATATTTAAGTAATTGAAAAAAATTATAATTAGTTTTAAAAATAAAATAAAATAAAGTTTATAATTTTTTATATTCTGATTTCAATTATTGATGAGAACACAATCAGATTGAGTAAAGAGATATTGGTTGATTGGGAAATATAATGGCTATATAGACGTAGCAGATTTATGTGGCTGGAGGATGATCCACCATTAGTTTTTTCAAGGACATGTAAGGCCCCAACTTAAGATAAGGGTGGAATGGAATGTGACTACTTAACAACTCAACTTCAATTCAATTAGGTATAACTTCTCACTATTTTACGTATAAACTTGTAACATCCAGAAAATAACATATAACTATTACAATACAAGTTCTACGTATTTTTATACAAATTTGGAGTTTTTCAAAACATTCTTAATACATGATTTGGATTTATAGAAATACAAATATTTACATATCCATAACTCAAAATAAAACTCTGAAACCTCTAAGGCTTTCCTGCACCTGTATGATCATCTGCTCGTGTACATAGTACAGTCATTGCAGTTTAAACACAACACAAAAAGCAAGGGTAAGCTAGTGAAAATAAAATTTTATAATATACGAAATTAAATTAAAAGAGAAAATCAAATTACATGGCCAATTTCTCAATTATTCAATCGTCT
>Ga0123342_1004944_pt1 | contig 19866 bp, 8 predicted proteins | sample Turbeawhitnodule_FD_89960 | JGI IMG/M metagenome (GOLD analysis project Ga0123342, IMG submission 89960) | Root nodule microbial communities of legume samples collected from Mexico - Turtle bean Mexico white nodule | ecosystem: Host-associated > Plants > Roots > Nodule | place: Mexico: Nepantla... | reverse complement strand
CTTTAGTTTTGCATAAGTCTTTCCAACTAATCCATGAGATAGCCGTCTTCTCTTTTCCCCACCCCCATAGGAACCTCCTTTGGATACTTATAATACTTTTGCAGACCACCTCTGGAGCTTTGAGCAGGGACAGGTAATAGAGCGGCATAGAAGATAAAACAGATTTTATAAGACACAATCTTCCTGCCATTGAGAGAAATCTCCCTCTCCACACACTAAGTCTTGACTTTAGTTTGTTGAGTCTCCTTCTCCATTATTTATTGATGATCCACATCAATAGACGAAACTAATTAAACTAATATTTAAGATGGTCGACGTAATGAGTAACCATTTATTTACGCTCAATTTTTATGATTTGCTTAGCAGGTAAAAGAGATGAAGGTAAAAAGTGGAGTGTAGTAGCATTCCTCATAGAAAGAGTTTTAAAAAGATAATACAAGATAAATATCTTAGAAGGGTAATTTAAATGCTAATTAACATAATCTACTTGCAAGAGAGTACATAAACCAAAATAGATGGCCTAATACTTTATCATTTCCTTGTGGTGGGGATGTTATCACTGAGAAAATAAACCAATCCATTGTTTTTGCAAATTGGGCACTTGAGGCCACCCTTATAGATCATCACATACATAAGGCAATTAGGGCACCCTACTACCATCATGGAAGTGGCTTCAAGGTGGTGCTTCTTATTATTGTCATCTTGCTTCAGCTCAATGGAAACACATGGTTCTGGTGGTGAGGTTGGTGACACCATTGTTAATTGAGTTAGGGACTCAAATCTAAGGTCACCATCCCTTGGTGGAGATAAGTTCAAATCAAAGTCAAGTTTCAAAGGGCTTCCAATTTTTCCACTCATGCTTCGGTCTCAGATATTTTTCCAAACTATGTTATCTGTTTTTACTCAATTTTTATATATAAAAGAAGTACATAAAAAAGTACCCATTAAAAGCCTGAAAGAACAAGGTTTGACTACAGGTAATGCAAGGAGAAAATGAGTGAGTGAATGACAACAAATTTTACCACCAACAAAGTGATTTGTGTTCAGGCTTGGACCTTAGGCCATTTTATATGAAGAAAATGTAATGGCAGAATAATGATTGCTCATTCTTCTTTGTTTATATTTGTAGTTTGAATAATATACAATTTAATTTATATTTTTTCATAATAATTAATTAATTTAGGTTCACATGATTTATTAATGATTCTTTGACCGAGAAAACCAGTTTTCTTGTTGAATATATTTAGATGATTGACTTGATGAGACAATTATTTATTAAGCATAACGTTCTGATAAATTTTTTTGACTCAAATAACTTTTCCTGATAATCCATTAAAATTTTATGAGTGTGATTTTGCATTGTATCCATCAGTTATCAAATAGGCTTATTAAATAAGTCATACACAACATGGTACGTGATAATCATGTTATAAACCATGATTATTTTTAATTTTCTAAAAGTTGATTTATTAACATACTATTACGTGGTTAATTACAAATTTGAACCAATAGAGCATTCTAATATGTTTTGTGAATGTTTCAACTTACAAAGGCAAAAATAGTTAAAGGTTCTAACTAAAGAAAACTCGATTTATACCTGAGTGAGATGTAATTTGAACATGTAGTGATTAAGCGAGTGAGATGTAATTTGAACCTGTAGTGATTAAGCGAGTCAAGAATATAAGGTTGTGATTATTTAATTGTCAAGTTTAAGTGAGATTTGACAAAAAAAAACTAATCACTTTTTTTATTATTTAGGTCTAGTCGAGTTTTTCTATAAATAATTTCAAAAGAAATGTTATTTTTGTCATGTAAAGAAAGATTTAAAATTTTTAGAGTGACAATAAGAAAACATGTCTTTGAGTTTTTATCACATAGGTTAAATATATTTATAATTTTTGTATTTTCATCTTTAGTAAAAACTTTAGACTTTCTAGGTACTTGTAGTAAAGAAACTATTGCATTAAGTCATTGCCAGTTTTTTTACGTGGTAACAAATTTTTAATGTGGACTAAGACTTATTCCAAAAGTTTCCTTACTACAAATACCCTTCAATTTAAAATTTGGACTAGGAACCTAAACAAATTTCACTTTATACCACATATTAACTTTCACCCATTATAATAGATTATCTATGTTAGTTGAGTAGCTAATTTTTAAAAATTCATTGTTAGAATTGAATGTAATAACACCAAGCACATGTAATTTTATAATTTATTTATCTGATTTTTTATTTAGTCATATTCCTCATTTTGTTAGTTTGTGACACACTTTTCATGTTTCTGGTTGAAGTTTCGATGAACCGGACATTCCTTCAAGAGCAAAATTGACCTATACCGCACAAGGAAAGATCTCAATCGGCATAGGGTGAGGGTCAAACTCCACTACTGGGCTGAGGAAGAGTGCGTGTAGCCGACAAAAAGGTGAATCAGTCTTCGAACATTCGACTCTACGAAGACAAGGTGAATCAGTATTTGAATAGGTGAATCAGTCTTCGAACGTTCAGCTCTCTCACGTTTTTACACATTCCTCAATTCTAGAAAATCATCTTCAACCTCTTCGTTCTTCCCTTTGAAGCTTCATTTCTCACTATGTTTTTATCCTAGAAAATCATCTTCAACTTCTCCGTTCTTCCCTCTGAATTGAAGTTTCATTTCTCACTCTAATTTTGTTATATTTGGTATTCATTTTCGTTTTTCCCTATTTGATTTTTCAAATTTGGTTTTGATCTTCTTCATTTCTCATTTCCAGAGTTGCGGTGCGTTTTGCACGTTTCTGTCTCGAATTTCTGCTCAAGGATCGAATACAACTCTTAAAACTGTCTCTGATTAGTCTCAAGTACGCTCTTCTCTAATTGTAATGATTTTTAGTTATTTGGTTTGATAATGTGTTTTTCTCTCCAAGCTCTGTTTTCTTTTAATTGTTCTGGATTTTTTATAAAAATATATGCATTTTGTTTTTAAGGATATAAATGTGTCTTTTCTCCTTTGAGAAATCCTTCGTTATTTGTGGTGGCTTTCAATAACGGTTCACAACCTCTCTATGTTGAAAAGAATGTATACATGTGTGTTGTAGATAAAAGTTATATAAAATATTCAGTGTTTTTCACCAAATCATTCAGCCAAACTAATATATTCGCAGTTCTGAACCATTGCAGATAATGATTTGATGGTAACATCTCTTTGTTTGTAGTGTCAATGTAAAAAGTGTGCTATAGAGAATATGTTTCCAGTACTCCTCTGTCAAACATTTAAAGGTTTTCATGTAGAGAAAGATAGAGATAATAATTTCAATAGCCTGCAGTTTACATTAGTAACCTTCTGTGTCTATGTAGTTAGATGTTCACCTACTTCTTTTAATATATGCACCTCCTTTCTTTTAATATATGCACCTCCTAAAAGTAATAGGAGTTTTCAAATATATTTGGAGTTTTCAAACTGTCAGGAATAACGAGAATTTTCAAACCACTGAGAATAACGGAGATTTTCAAATCGCCAGAAATAACATGTGTTATCAAACCACCGATAACGTCGATAATCAGTTAGCGACGTTGGATCTTCTATGGAAAAAGTAAATCGCAGATAACAATGATAGCTAAAACCAGTAACATCAAATATAACCTATTAAAAATATTTTTTTTAGTGATAATTTTAATATGAAATCCCCGATTGATTAAAAATAGTCAATAATATATTTAATGAGTAATATTTTATTATTTAATTGTTCTAATAAATTACTGTGAAATTTATTACACAAATAAATATATCAATAAATAGTATTTTTAATTGATTTAGTACATTAATTTCAAATACTTCAGTTTACTGTTGTTAAAAATGTTTCAACAGTTTATTAAAATTTCGTTTCTATAACCGACTATACTAATTATCTTTGTAATTGATCATAAAAATTAATGGTATATATACTGAACTTTTTATTATATTTATTATACAGTGTGTAAATCATACACGAAAATCCACGATAAAATAAAAATAAAAAATATACACGAAAAAATCCAAAAATTAATTTTTTTTCGGCAATGAATTAATAAACTCTTGATTACCATGTAGCTGATTATAGAAGTTGATTACATATATTAAACTGATTGTATTTAAATATTATAATCGTTTTATATATTCAATTTTAAATAATATATTATATTTATTTATACATTTAATTTTTACAATGTATATATTAACTCTATGACGAGTTAATTTCTAAATCTGTTAAACAACTATCTCACTCCAATATGTTTTAAATGTTATCTATTATGTCCATTATAGCCTATCATTATCACGTCATAAATATATTGGTATAAAAAAAATTTTAGAGTAATTATGGTATAATTTCGATTATAACATAACTAATTTTTCTTTACTTGTCTTCATATATTACTAATTATTATGTTAAGTATGCAATTCCTACTGTTAATATATTAGTATTAAGAGACTAAATGTTTCTATGAAATTTTAAGTGATATATGTGCTTTAAAGGTACTAGGTTTGAAAAATGAAGAGATAGTATTTTGTGAAAGATATGTTGGTATGAGGTAACATATTATGATTTAATAAATCATAAGAAGAAGGCAGAAACTAAAAGAAACATGAAGGGCCTTTTCCATATTGTTCCTAAACCTAGGAAGGTGTTAAATGTGGTGGAGTGCTTCTCTTCTCTTTATGAAATATGAATATTTAAGTACAAAATTTATAAATGTAAAAATTAATTATTCAAATTTTATTTTAAAAAACTTTTTTCTGTTTTTTTTTTAATTTTTAAAAGATTTATTCATCTATCACAATAAAATCACTCAATTTTTTTAATTACTATATTGACTAAATTAAATATTATTTTATAAAATAAAAATTAATTTATATTATTAATAAAATTTATAAATTAATTTATACACTAATCATCAAATATTTTAATTATTAACTATTTTAGATTTTAAGTTAGTTAAAATATTATTATTTTCATTATACTAAATGCTATATTTATAAAAAAAATCTAAATGTTAATATAATAGTTGCAAAGTATTATTATTTTCAATATACTAAAAGATATATTATTTTAAAAGATGATAATATTTTACAAATTATGACACTTATAATAATGACAGATTATTATAAATTATCATCTTTAGTAATTTAAATGATAATATATATGTGATACAAATGACACATTATATAATAATTTATAATAAAAATACTATTTTTTATAATTTTAAAAATAAACTATGACAGATTATTATACTAAAAATATATGATAAATTGTTTGTAATATAAAAATGATAATTATAAAACGAAATATATGTATTAAGCTTATATACATAAAAAGTATTTTCCTTACATTTTTGCAGTCATGCTAACACTTTGTTTTACGACCATATTTTATATGTATGGTTAAACATATAAAGGATCATAATGATAAAACTTATTTATTAAAATTTGACTAACTAATTTATAGTTTTATCATTGTTTTATAAATCCTACTATTAAATTTTTTTATTATACTTGATGGTATATAATTCATTTTATAATGTTAAAATGAGATACAAATATCTTGAATTTTTTTATGGTTGAAATATTTCTGAAATGTTTCAATTTATTTATTTTATTATTTGTTGATTAAAAAATATATTAAAATTAGAGTTAGAAGAATTATTTATTGAAATTTATGAAGTTAATATCTATTTTTTTTATCGGCGTCAATATCTCGTATTATCATGTTGTTTATATTTTACTATTATTTTTATAAAAATCAAATATTTATATATATATAGAGAGATATAAACATATTTTAAGTTTATGTTAAATTATATATATTAGTGTTAAATTTCCTGAAATATTTAAAACCATTTTAAATATGTGTAAGATGTGACTCAATTTTTCATATAGAACCATTCAACATCATTTTGTTTTTATTTCTCTATCAATCACTCTTTTGTTTTTATTTTCCTAACACTATTTCAAAAGTAAAAAAACAAAATTAATAAATTAAAAAATTAATAATTTTAATTTTGAATACATTAAAATAAATATTTTTAATATTTAAAATAGTTAAAAATATAATTAATGAATATAAAAATATTTTTTTACAAAATAAAAATAAAAAAGTAATAAATTAAAAATGTTTAGTTTATTTTTTTAAATGAAGAAAATAAAAAGTTAAACACTACAACAACATAAAAAAGTTGAATCTATAAACATAAATTAGTATTTACTTTTATTATTATTGATGATGTAATCATGTTAATTTAAAGTAAAAAATATACGACATAATTATAAAAAAAACAAAGTCAATTAGTATTAATTAGTAGTGGACACACAAATAATATTAAAGAACTAATACAAATGTTATACTTAAGGCTTAAAAATAAGTAGACACTTCAATATTACATGTGTCCACTACTAATTAAGACTAATTAACTTTGATTTTTTTTTATAATTGTGTCGTGTATTTTTTACTAACATAATGACATCATCAATAATAATAATAATAAATATTAATTTTTTGTTTATAGATTCAACTTTAAAGTTGTTGTATGATTTAATTTTTATTTTCTCTATTTTAAAAAAATTAAACTAAACATTTTTAATTTATTACTTTTATTTTTATTTTTATTTTTATTTTGTAAAAACTCATTTCTTTATTCATTAATAACTATTTTAAACATTAAAAATATTTATTTTTTTAATGCATTCAAAATTAAAATTATTAAATTGTTTAATTTATTATTATTTTTTTACTTTTGAAATGGTATTAGATAGAAAAATAAAAATAAAAGCATGCTAAATAGATAAATAAAAACAAAATGGTACTAAATGGAGAAATAAATATGTAAATATTGTTATATAAGAAATTAAGTCGTAAGATGCAAGTATTTAATTTTATACTAATAATAAATATAATTGAATCATATTAATAGTTGTTTGTAAAATTAAAATTTGAATAAAAAAATTAAAACTCGTATTGATCAATATAACTCTATTAAATATAAACAATTTAAAATGACTTATATAATTACTTTGTATGGAAAAATATATTTCACCAATTATATTCTTTCATATATATATATATATAAAGATAAAAATAAATATAATATTTTTATTTAGTTATAAATATAACATTAAAAATGAAACTCTTAATATATTAATTCCTTCTTTTTGTGGTTTGACATCATGATTCATCAATTCCTGATTTCCAATATCATATAATGCGGTTTAAATCCTGATATTGGCCACAAGAAGGATCAATTATGACAGATGGATTCGACAATGATTGGAGGTTCTTTAGGCTTTAGGTCTAAAAACTTTTTTTCACATCCCCTTTTACACCATTATTGTTATAAAACCTCACTTACCTACCACTGGCAACCACCTCCATGTGCACCACATGCCTCTCATTATATGACTAACACACTTCATCAATCATACAATACTTAAAGCACCAGCGCTTCCTCGTATACATATTTCATGTAAACACCCAGGCTTCTGTGTTTTCTGAGAGCTTGCGGAACCATGACCAAGGCTTCCGTAATCTCAACGTTGGTGGTCGCTGTCACGGTCTCATGCTTTGTCGGTGCGTTACGTGATCCAAAAATGGAAAGGTTCTATTTGATAGTGGCGCTTCTGACCATTGCATCAGTGATGTTGTTAGCTTTCCGAGTTACAATGGTGACATTTATCACAGTGTTGGTGCTGCTGAGGTTTGCAGGTTACCGTCGCAAGCTTTTGATTCAACGAGGAGGGCTAATTACGCTTGACGTGGCGTGGTCTTTGTGCAGCGCTATCTTCAGATCACAGAAGGGACTCTTCGCTCTGGTTTGTGCTACCCTTCTCAGCTTGTTTGCCACCTATCGATGAACGAATGAAGTAGTGATTGGGGATAAAATCTTATTGTAATAATTTAGAAAACAAGCTATAGTAATTAACAAACAATATTTACTCAGTACTCACGATAAAAAGAAAACATGTAGTAGCATGCAATTGACAAATTTTTGCATCATTTTCCTTGTTTCTTTATTTTTGTTGTTGGTTCTGCAAATTGTTCCTTGATTGGAACAGAGTTTATTTATATAAGCCTTTAAAAAGACCCATAGCGTGGATTATTAGCGCATTTTGTTTGTGAATTGTAATCTGAATAGACTGCTTTGTGAAGTGTGAAGCACACAAATCAAATGCCATTGCTGTCAAATATATCAGCAATACAGTAATTGTAGGATCAAAGAGTGAGACCTATTCCAACATCTCAATACGGAATTATGGATCAATCTTCGTTTTATAAAGGATTTAAAAAAAAAAAAATTAGATGCAGTATTAATAGACACAGAACATCCTGGTCCGTTTGTTAAAGAATGGTTAAAGAAGCATTTGAGACGGTATTCTCTTACCTGAATACATCATGATTCTTGACAACAAAGAATTCTTGTTAATCGTGAATATTTTTCAAAATATTTATATAACATGGAAATTAAGTTATATGATATTTTAATTATTTAACGTATTAAATAATCTAATAAGAGTGACATGATAATATATATTATTTCATTAGTATTTTTTATTTATTATAAATAATTTAAAATGAAACTTTTATTAATTAATTATGATAATATTTTTAACTAAAAGAACTATGAAACAACACAATCAATTAATTATCTTCGTAGTTGAACATTACAATATGATCAAGTGTCCCTTTCTTCTTTTTTCTATGTTTTTACAAAGAAATCCAAAGAAGTGCCCCATACACAATTTTGTTTCCTCTTCTTTTTCCATACTAATTCATTATTTTCCTTCCTTCTTACCTGTTTTTCACTGGTTCACCTCAAGTAAGCCAAGTGTAGATAAAAGAAAATATGAAATTTTGCTATATTTATAATTTTTTTAGTAAATAACTATTTTAGTATTCATTATAAAACTTTGAAGTCTTTGAAAACTAATTTAGTAAATGTGATGGAAAAAAAATTACATAAATAGCATAGTTGACACCTGAATAACTTGAAAAACGTCCATCTTGCGTCGGTCAAAAAACTTAATCTTCATGGATACTGTGATCTTTGTCTCAACTTTTAATAACAAGCATCGACTAAACTCATGCTAAGATAAACACTATATCTTAAAATATTCATTAATTATTGGAACATATCGATTTTGTTGACTAAAAAATTATAAAACTTAATTATTTATTAATAGATAATGTCTTTTAATATTAATTTAATTTGTCCATACGAAAGACATGATAATAATTAAATTTTGGAAACTATCTTCACATGTAATTAAAAAAAAATACTTTATTTAATCTAAAAGCTCGAACTTAATATTTAATTATGCTAGACACATCAACCTCTTGTGTCTACATTGTTTGAATTCATATCCATGATCACATAATTGTGGGGTGAGATGAACTTGTTAATCTAAGAATGAAATAAAAACTCATTATCTTTGGTCTGACATAGATAAGATATCTTAAAACTACCAATAAACATCCATGACTGGTCAATTTACATCCTTAATTCTGTCAAGTAGGAGATTTTTACCATTTAGATGCAATTTCATAAGGTAATTATCAAAATGGATAAAAATTTGAAAATTTACCAAATGGATAAGTCGTATCACCTTGATACGACCTACCCATTTTGGTAATTTTTTAAAATTTTATCCATTTGATATTTAATAAGTGAAATTGCACCTCTTCGGTAAAAGCATTGTTAGGTAGTCCCACAATTGACTGCATTGAACACACAAAGACTAACACAAATTTTTGAAATTAACAAAAAAAAATCTAGAAAAAATATGTAAGATGATGCATAACATTATGCATACTAATGTAAAAAAAAAAAAAAAGACAACCCTTTCCTAATCTAATTAGCATATAACTCCAAAATCTATGCTTTGCACATTGCAATTAAAGACTAAATTGTCTTCCTTTATAAAACTATAATAGCCATATGATTAGAAATAGAGAAAATTTTGATGACAAAGTTAAATTAGACAATAAAATAAAGAGTATGTTGAAATAAAAGGAAAAATCTAACATTGAAGTTACAAAAGACAATAATGTAAGATAACTCATGATATTTTTTTACGTGCCAATTAGACGAATTTTTTTTAAGAATTCGACAACTTGTGGAGCATTATTCTATTTGATTTTAAGAATTTAAAGTGCAATTTTTTTTATTCAAAAAGAATAATTGGTGTTGTGATGAATATAAAAAAATAACATTTTTTTTTTCAGTTTCTCTTAATTATGAGAGAAAATTCAACCTGATGACTATAGAAAAAAATTATTATTATTTATGACACAAGAGACTTAGACATTTAAATTATAATAATCTTATGTTGTTTTCTTAAAAGAATATGATTTTAAGTGCTTGTTTATAAAGATTGAAACACATTATTTAATGTTTGTTTATAAATATTGAAGTGTATTTTTTAATGCTCATGGAACTTTTAAACATTATATAAAGATTGTTGGTTAGTGCCTTATAAAGCTTAATGCACAATAATTAGTGTATAGATTGATGCATAAGGATTTGTACACAAAGATTAGTAACCATGAATATATGGGTGTAAACTTTTATCGTCTAATTAATTAGATAATGCACAATTTTTAGTGTTTAACTTAGAAGAGATGAGTGAAAACTTGTTATTGCTTAACTAATTGGGTAATACACATTATTTAATGATAAACTAAAAAAAAATCACTACAAACTATTTATTATCATCCCAATTGGATGATGCACTTTAGTGTTAAATCAAGGAAAAGTGTGTGAATTGTTTTGGATGTATGAATTAAATTGTCTAATTTATTTAATGTTTAATCAAGAAAATTCACTTATGATTTTAATAAAACAACAATGGTTCATGTTTTCATATAGAATAAAAAGGTTGAGCTAAAGATACTCAATGTGTAAGTTAGAGCTAAAAATTCTTAACTTTAAAAAATTATGTTAGAAATGTTCGACATAAAACTGAACTAAACATATTTTCATATTTGTTAATAAAGTATTGTTCAAGGCATGAAGTTGAACTAGATATATTTAAAGATAAACGAAGCTAGAGATGCTTAAAGCACAAGTCAGGCTACAATTGCTTAAGGTGGAGCTGAACTATCAATGTTCAAGGCATGAGGTGAGATACATGTGCTCTAAGCATGGAGTCAAGTTACAAATACTTTAGACGTGGAGTCCGACTACAAATGCTTAAATCAAATATTGAATAATAAACAAGTTAACAACTTGTTAGACATAGGTCCATCTTCACAAAGTAATATACTAGTCAACATTTTTTCTTTTAAATAAATAAAATAAAAGCATAAGATAAAATATATTTTTTAATATTACTAAAATGATTTTAATATATCCATCTTAATAATTGAAAGTGATGATAAACTTGTAAAAAAAGGGAAGATTTTTTATATATATACTAGCGCAAACACATTCGTTATGTATCTACATTTTTTACTTTTTATTTTTACTATTATTATAATATATAAATATAAATTCATGTGTATTTGTATGTCTGAGAGATATGTTATTAGATTTTAAGAGATTTGAGGAAGGAGAAAGATAAAATAAGAGAGAAAAAAATTAAGAAACTACTCTACATTCAAAACTGCTCATGATAATTTTTATAAAGTAGGGATGGCAATGCGGGCTTGCCCGCCCCGCATAGGTCTGCCCCCCACTTGGCCTACAAAAAGTGGGCCGAGTTGGCTCATCCCGCATAGAATTTGCGGGCTGATTTTTGTAGACCATTCCGCATAAGGGTTGACCTGCATAAGAAATATTTTTTTTTTTTTTTAAAAAATTAAATAAAAACTTTGAATTTTTATTATTTAGATGCATTAAGTAAATGGTCTTATAATATTATTTTCATGAGACATGCGTAGTAAGATGTTATTAAAAATTTTGGAATATGAAATATGAGGCTACATGAAGAAAATGGAGGTGCATAAAAAAAAATTACATTTTAAAGTTATGTGGGTTATGCGGGTCAACCTGCCCGCCCCGCACTTGGTCCGCGGACTGCGGATTATGCAGGGCGGGTCTAAGCGGGTCAACGGGCTAAAATAAGCAACTCGCCACGCGTTTTTTTCAACGGACCGCGGGCCGACCCACACGACCCGCCCCACTATGTCACCTCTATTTTAAAGAGGAGAATCAATATCTTCACTCTCTTGTGAGTTAAGTTACCACAAATCAAATAAAATTAACATACTAATCTCTCACTTTCCAGCCAGTTAAGTGAGAACAAATAAAATAAAATTTCAAAATTAAAAAACTGCTTATTTAATAAATGAGAATATCAGTTTAAAAGAGAAAAGTAATCAATCTCTCCACTCTTCTTGCCATTATTATTCATACAGGCGCGTCTATGCATCCATATTTTTTAGTTTATTTTTACTATTATTATATATATATATATATATATTTAAATATAAATTCATGTGTAATTGTATATATGAGAGATATTTATTGAGTTTCAGGATATTTGAGGAAGGAGAGAGATAAAAAAAGAGAGAGAGAAAAACTACATTCAAAACTGTTTATGATAACTGTTTTAAATAGGAGAATGAATCTCTCCACACTTTCCTGCTAGTTAGGTGACCACATATAAAATAAAATTAACGTAACAATCTCTCCACTTTTCTGTCAGTTAAGTGAGAACAAATATAATAAAATTTTAAAATTTATTTAATAAAGAATCAGTTTAAAACAGAAAAGTAACAAATCTCACTTGCCAGAGTTAGGTGACAACAAAATAAAATTAACGTAACAATCTCTCCACTTTCCTGCTAAGTGAGAACAAATATAATAAAATTTTAAAATTAAAAAACTGCTTATTTAATAAAGAAAAATATCAATTTAAAACAGAAAAGTAACAAATCTCTCCACTGGTCAGAGTTAGGTGACAACAAAATAAAATTAAGTATCAATCTCTCCACTCTCTTATCAATTAAGTGAGAACAAATAAAATAAAATTTTAAAATTAAAAAACTGTTTCATTAATTTTTAAAATTATAAAATGTTGAAATAACCAAAATAAATTAATAAAACAAAATATTAAACAAGAATAAAATAGAAAAACAATTTAGAGCATTTAAAGTGAAAAATCCTTTTTATATATAGGTATAGATATATAACCAACTTATAAAAAAAATCAAAATAATTACGATGAAAAGTTGTTATCACAATAGTGAATATTAAGAAAATGAATTTGTAAACCATAAGAATTAGAAGAATCGTGAATTGTTGTTACCATCTAACTTATTATTTAATAATTATAGCTAGAAATGACTAAAATATAATTTGATTTGTTAGAAATATTATCTAGAATATTTAAATAGTTTTTCTAGAAATTAAAGAATAATATAATATTTTTTATCATAATTTTGATTATTTATCACATTAAATTGTTTAATAAAAAACATTATATCTGCATCACAGTATAAATAATTCAACTAGAGAAAGTTATATTTATCTGCATCACATTATATTCTTACATCTATAAAAAAATAACTTCAGAAAAAACTTAAAAACATTTTTGGCAGAAATATTCCCAACTTCAAATTACTAGAAAACTAAAACTCCTCACCAAGCGCTCTCTATAGGTTGCTCCAGAAGTAATTTAATTATTTGTCTTTACTAGGATTACTCTAGCAGTAATTTAACTCCTCTAGTTATTTATATATAATATAATTACAGATTAGTTAATTTTTTTTTTTATTTTCAAAGTGAAATTTGAGTAATTTAATAAAATGGTTTTCGATTATTGATTATTGAATTCTAAATTTTATTTAATTTTTAGTTTTGTAAATATATTTTTCAATATTATTTGATTTGATGTTTAACAACGCTAATAAAAGAGATAAGATACGTGGGAGGATCGTACCGTTACCTTTGCCACGAAGTTATGTATGCATTTAGGAGAAAAGAAAAGTCAAAAATAAAAAAATTTCTTGTTACCAAAGTCACAATAGTGTATATATATGTCACTCTCCGGCTCGCAAAGCTTTTAAAGTGGCTAACGCTAGCCGTGCAACTCTCTCCATTTTCTGTTCCGAAGAAGAAGCTTCGTTACCCATTAGGGTTAGGGTTTCAGTGTTTTCTTTTCTGTATAACTGCCACTCCTCCCTTTGTCGTTTCTCTCTTTTGCTCCGAGAGCTATGGAGTCTGCTCTAGTGATCAAGGTTTTTATCTTAATTTTCCTTTTCCCTCATGTTTTCGTTTCAATTTTTGGTCCTGAATTGTTTTCCTTCTCTTAATCATCACTTTTGTGGTGTAATGATGCGTGTTTAGTCATCTAGATATTTCTTGGAGAAAAGGAAGATGAATCGTTTTTTTTTTTTTGTGACGATTTTGCCAGTTGATAAAGTCTTGAGTCTGATAGTCATTATGGTGCTTTCATGTTGTTGTTGATTTTTTTACAACCGTGTTAAATTAAAATTACATACACCCCTTCTAGTTTCGCCTTTAATTTTATTATTTGAGTAATCGGAGCACGGAATTATGGTTTTATTATATGTAGTAACTTTTGGAACAACGATGTGGCTGAAACCCCAACCATTTCTTGCTGGGTTTCGGTATAAACAAATTGTTTTTTTCCTAGAAAACAATTTAGCGTGAGTTTCACGAAAATCAATTGATTCCTAGCATCCGCTAGATGTGGGTTGAATTAGTTTTATTCTTTTGGCTAGGAGTATTGTATGTAATTAGAACGATTCTCTTTTATGAGTTTGTATTGGAATTAAAACTGTTGTGCATAGTGGAAGTTTCATTTTACTGTGGCTCTGTTTTTGTTCTAGTATTGATGGTATTTTACATTTTGGTTTAATATATCAAGGATCCTGCCGAACAATATATGATTTTACATTTTGATTTAGACGATACTAACTGTAATTTTGATTATACCCTACATTAAATTTTGGTGCAAGAATCTGCTGATATTTTTTGTGGCTTTTTGACATATTATAACCCAACTTTATTTTGGTAAAGTCTTAATGTTCGGTTCTGTAATCATGCAAATCTTTGCTTATTGCATCAATACATCCCTTTTTTTGGACAGGTGAAATATGGGGATACCCTCAGGCGCTTCACTGCCCGTGTGGACGAGATTAATCGACTGGATCTCGACATGGTTGGGTTGAGACAGAAGATATGTTCTATCTTCGGTTTCGGTGCTGATGCAAATTTAATTCTGAGATATGTTGATGAAGATGGTGACTTGGTGACTCTAGTTGATGATGATGATTTGCGTGATGTGATGAGGCAACAATTGAAATTCTTGAGAATTGAGGTACTTATGAACAATGACGACGGTGCTAAATCAAATGCTTGGTCTAGTGGAAGTGCCACCCCCTCAAAGTCTCCTGTCACAAACCCACCTCTGGGTAGAAATCCTATATTACATGCGGCTCTTTCTAAATTGTCGCTTTCAAAAGCAGCATCTTCAACACCTGTGGTTGATAATCTTGCCAATTCAATTTTGAAAATGGGACAAACTGTTCTAAATTCTCATTTCCAGCCTCGTGATGCAGCTGGTAGAAGTTCAAAAACTGGTATTCCTGAAGATCGTGTCACTTCTAAAGCAAAAGGTTCTCGATCTTCATATGTGGACTCAGCCTCCAATTCTGCTGTCCATAGTGAGAGTGCCTCTCCCTTAAGATCTCCTGTTCCAAACCCATCTTTGAGCGGAAATGCAGATAAAGTTGACATTTTATCTTCTTTGCACGAGCCAGTACATGAGCTTATTTCCAATTTATTGTATCCAAATGCTGCATCTTCTAGTCAGCTTCCCGTTAATCTTGCTGATTTAATTTCCCTAGTGGGACATTCTGTTCTAAATTCTTATTGCCAGCCTCATGTTGCAACTGGTCCATTCTCTAAAAATGGTGTTCCTGAAGAACCTATCACCGGTGAAGCAAGAGGTCTACAAATGCCATCTGTAGACTTGGCTTCCAATGCCACTCAACAGGTGGAGACTGAAAACCTAATTAGAGATGCAGCCTCTTCTTCCAATGCCAATCCACATTGTGAAGCAAGAGGTGTACAGATGCCATCTGTAGACTTGGCTTCCAATGCCACTCAACAGGTGGAGGCTGAAAACCTAATTAGAGATGTAGCCTCTGCTTCCAGTGCCAGTCAACATTTGGAAGCTGGGAATGTAATCAGTGCAACAACAGCTGCAGAATTTCCCACTGTTGATCTCAATGTCCCTCCTTGTGATCCCTATTCATCTCAGTCCACAAATGTGAATAAGGATTCACTTTCATCAGAAGTCCCTGACGATGGTGGCAGGAAGGGTAAAATGTCGAATGTCTATACTTCCGCTGGTAGGGTTGACAGCAGTGGCACATCCTCAATTCTTGCTGGTCCTAATAATGGTTCAACCGAGACAGCTTCATTAAGTGCTGGTGCTGGTGCTGTCTTTGACTGTTCGTTTTCTGGGACATATATCAATTCTTGGACACCACATGTTGGAAACTCTCAAATGCCCCCGTTTAAAAGGAGCCATCGTCACACTGAGGCAATGACTGGTATGTTCCACAAAGGTGTGCGCTGTGATGGTTGTGGTGTCTATCCAATAACTGGACCTCGTTTCAAATCCAAAGTGTAAGTACTTTGATTTGTTTAGACTTGTTTATTGTTAAATTGTTTTCAGGGGCGTTTCCATGATATTTTGTTCTTCATGCAGAAAGGAAAATTATGATCTCTGCCACATTTGTTACAACGAAATGGGTAATGGGACAGACTATATCAGAATGGACCGCCCCGCATCTGCTCGTTTCCCTCGATGTGTATATGAACAATCCAAAAACTTTGTAATCACTTTTGACTACTGCTGTCTTTTCTTTTCTCCCTATGCAAGTCATTGCATTTTCACCTGTTTTTTTTATGGTGCAGCCAACATTACCACCACATACTTTTAAGAAAAGTTCCATTTTGAAGCATGCAAGACCAAAGTTAGATAGTCGGTTCATTTTGGATGTCAATGTGATAGACGGTACAATGATGGCTCCATCTACTGCATTTACAAAGATCTGGCGAATGCGCAATAATGGCACTGTAGTATGGCCCAAGGGAACTCAACTTGTTTGGATTGGAGGAGACAAGTTTAGTGACTCTCATTCAGTTGACTTGGAGGTTTGATAAATATTCGTATTGTAGTTTAATTATTTCCTTAAGGTCTATTATCCTTTCTCTAGGTTTGTCTTGCTCATCGTAGAATCTGTGGCATGCTAGTTTCTTCAGTGCTCTCTCTTATTAAACGTTCCAGGTTCAGAATGGTGTCCCTACGGAGAAGGAACTGGACATTGCAGTTGACTTTACAGCACCTCAGATACCTGGTCGATACATATCATACTGGAGGTTGGCAACATTATCTGGACATAAATTTGGCCAACGTGTTTGGGTCCTTATACAGGTAAAATGATTGTGTTGAAGGAATATCTTTCCCCTGGGAGGGACACTAGATTTTAGTCTTAATGGTGTAATAATAAATTTGCCCGCATTATCGTACACACAGGTTGATGCCTCTCTCAAGGACTCATTTTATGATAACTCTCAAGGATTGAACTTGAATATTCCCCTTGATGTCAGTGGTTCTGAAGGACCTCTGCTTATAGATATCAATGTTCGGCCTACCGAGGATGATACTTTTCTTCAAACCCGCATTCCTAATGCTCCGATTGAACCTGCAACACAGGTTGACAAGGAACCAAAGTTGGAACTGGAAAAGGAGTTCCCTATAAATGAAGCTACATTTGTTGGCCCTGCCGCCTCAGCCCCTGCTGCAACCTCCGTGGCACCTTCATCGGTTTCTTATCCTATTATTGATTTATCTGAAACAACCGAAGCTGTTCCCTCTAATCAGCAGTCATCCACTGTAGATTTGCCATCATCATCTGTTGTAGGGACTGGTGGAATTAACTCTGTGGAGGAGAGCCTACTTAGAGAACTTGAGGAGATGGGTTTCAAGCAGGTTGATTTGAACAAAGAGATCTTGAGGATTAATGAGTACGATCTGGATCAATCCATAGACGATCTATGTAGTGTTGATGTCTATGGTATTTCTGAGTGGGGCCCTATCCTTCTAGAGTTACAAGAGATGGTAAGTTGTTCGGTTCATCTTTTATCATTAAATGCCTGCAATTTGAAGTCCTTTCTCTTCTAATCCCCCTGCTCCCATTCGGTCCTCTGACCAAGCAATATGTTGTTCAACTGGATACTGTTTTGATTAGTTATGGGGTTTATGCAGGGTTTCCTTGACAAAGAGATGAATAAGAAGTTGCTTAGGAAAAACAATGGAAGCATAAAGCGTGTTGTTATGGATTTAATCCAAGGAGAGTAGAATTTGTTGAAATGTCGGTTAATGGTTAGTGTAAAGTTGGCGACTTGTGCTTCTCTGGGTGCTTCACATAATTATCTACCAGGTAGACATAATTATCTAAATTCCTATCTATCCCGATCTTTGTGTTTTTTTGGTGATATTGCCATCATCATAATTCAACAACTTTAACAATCCAGTGTCGGATTTAAGCATGTATCAACTACTATGCTTGTGTATGTAATTAATTCTATTGCCAAATCGCCATCCTGCACTTTTTAATCCTTGTTGTTTTTTCTCTGAAACAAATTTTAGTAACAATTTTCATTAAGAAATAAATTTTCCTACATTTGACTACGTAATACTAAAATATTTAATGGGATATTTATAAAATTATAGCCAAAAATGTTAAATGGATGGTAAGATAATTGCTTTATATGGGTAGTTCCAGTCCAACTATAAAAAATTGTGCTATGACTAATTTTGTTTTCTGCCAATGAGTTCGAACGTGGTTTCTTCGTTATATATGGAAAATCTGCATAATATGTGGACATAACATTGTTATATTGTCTTGCGATTTATTAAATAACATCAACATTGCATACTGCACTTTTATCGTATTTATTTTTCTTATACAAACCTAACACAATAACATTCCCGATACTAAGCATTTTAAGAATCAAACTAGCCCTTATTTTTATTATAATATGCCTAATAAAACAAGTAGGCTCAATTATACTTTTCATTCTTATATTTTTGAAAACTTCGTTATTTTAGTGCTTAATTTTTTATATGATTTTCATCTTTATTTTTTTAGTTGTTCAAAATTTTGTTTAATTTTTTAATCTAAAAATGGCTGTCGTTATATTTACGGTTGACCAACTTAATAATAAAATTAATAGATTTTTTAATTGATTAAAATATAAAAATATTTGAAAACTATTAAAAAATATTTGAAAACTAATTATTTTTATGTATAGATTGTTTTCTCACTTCAGTCAGTTCACCATATTTTTCGTTCTCACTTAGCTTAGGCAAAACTATCATTAAAAAAACAATTGATTTCGAAATAATTCATAATTTGCTAAGGTAAAAAAAGGTTAATTAAATGTTTTAACAAATTATCTTTTTCAACTGCAATGCAATTTAATTCACTTACATATAAATTTCATTTTTATTTTTAAGATAATATTTCATTTTCAATCTCATAACGAATGAATAATTCTAATTGATTAAACAAATAATGTAAGAGTTCGTTAATTTGAAAAACTATTTCAACAAAAGCATTTGTTTTAATTTTAATTTTAGTTTAAAAACTAGTTAAAAATTAAAAATGTCAAATTATGCTAGTTTGTTAAATTATAAGTGTTTATACGATATAAATTTTCTTTTATCGATAAAAGATTATTTTGAAGTTGTCTATAGTTTTAAATTCTTTTATTGATCAATTATTTTAATTATATTTTTTTATTTTCAATTGATATATATATATATATATATATATATATATATATATATATATATATATATATATATATATATATAT
>Ga0123342_1004943_pt1 | contig 19868 bp, 20 predicted proteins | sample Turbeawhitnodule_FD_89960 | JGI IMG/M metagenome (GOLD analysis project Ga0123342, IMG submission 89960) | Root nodule microbial communities of legume samples collected from Mexico - Turtle bean Mexico white nodule | ecosystem: Host-associated > Plants > Roots > Nodule | place: Mexico: Nepantla... | reverse complement strand
TTAATTGGTCTCATTCCTTTTTTGTTTTGTCATTCTCTATTCTAATCAATCGTCCTATTAAATTTTCATGTATAACAATTTCAACTACATTTGAATAGGAATTCATTATATTTTCTTTTCTAACCTGTGTTTAATTCATCTCACTATTCAATATTTAAACACAAATTCTTTTTTCCACAATTCAAAATTAATATTCTAGTTCTCTCTTTTTTTCAAGAAAAAAAAAGCTAGAAAACTAATTAAAACTAGAATTTATTCAAGAGAAATAATTCAAACATAAAAAATAACAAAATAAGCGATAACAACACATTTATTAAAAATAAAAATAAGCAAATAAAACAAACTAAGTAAATAAACAGAAAACAAAACAACCAAAAAATAAATAAATAAAAAAATAAACAGAAAAATAAGAAAAAATTCAAATAACTGAGAAGAAAAAAAAATTAGAAAGATAAAACCATATTTTTTGCTCAATCCTTTCGTCCTAAGAAGTTATTCAGCTCTGTGTTAAAATCTTCATCTATAGTTGTAGATGATCATGCTTTATTTGTTGGATATGCCCCCCTGAATAATAGAACTTGTCCCCACGCCAAAATACATAAGCTTCAAACTGATCGGGAGACATATAAAGATTTAGTTGCCTTTGAGTTTTTTTTAAAGTAAAAATCAAAACAAAAAATAAAAAATCATAAGACTAAAATTTCTATTGGGTTGCCTCCCAGCAATCGCTCGTTTAATGTCATAGAGTTTGATGCTTGTTTCTTTCAAGGGCAACATATATGGGTTGGGTTTCCCTTGAAGGAAGTTTTGATAAATATCTTGTTGTAATCTCATTATCCCTGTGATTTGCCCTTTCCTATATTTGTATATGCTCCCATGTGGCTCTTTGCTCCAATTGTTGCATTTGTTCCAATATCCTATCTTCCCTAAATGTTGCAAATGATTCAGGGTGATGGATTGGTGAATGATGAATGAGAACATTACCAACTTGTGGTGTTTGTTCTTCTGCAACGGTACAATTATTTATAATAAACTTAAAATCAATTGGAGGTCTAATTTTGACTCATGGGTTTACCCCAACCCCATGAGCTACACAAAGAGAAGTTATTAAAATAGGAAATCACAAAGAACCATTTGCCTTCTAATTATTCTGGCTAATTTCAAATCTAACTAATTTATAAATCTTATGACAAATAATATTAGCAACATCAACAAAATAATCATCTTTCAAGAGGTAATAGAGAAGATGACATAAGAAAATATTTAAGTCTGATACATGACCAATGGATACCATATTGGCCAGCATGAATACCATCCAAACTTGAGATAGGGTCTTCATGTGTTTCCTTGAAATTCTCCATGGTTTCTAGCTGGACTTATTTGATAGGAGTGATGGGCTAGACAAAATTCCCTAGCATTTCATCATCATTAAAGTCATATGTTCTCTCTCTCAACTAGTGATAGGTATAGTCATCATCACCTCTCAGTCTTTTCTAACTTTTCATTGCTTCTCTTTTCTTTATTGATTAGGTGTATTTTTCAAATTAATTTAGGTTGTTTTTATGGGTTTGTGAAATTGATTTGGGGTGTAGAAAAAAGTCATCAGACTATTTATATATATATATATATATATATATATATATATTTATATTGTGTGGGTCAAACCTATTATAAACACTTTAATGTCAGTAACACACACATAGTATTTTTTTTTATGCTAGCGTCCACGTATCCACTGCCAAGCCCACGCCTATATAAATAAATAATATAAAACATAATTTTGTGTGAGTTTCATGTAGGCTAGGCCGATGCTAATTGCCTTTTGTATGTTCTACACGTAAGCTTGACGAAAGTAAATATTACATTGTGCGAAGCCCATGCGACTATCTAGCTGACGCTACTTGCATCCGACACATCTCACGCCAATGTTTTAGGTTTGTGTAGTTAGCTTCCAAATTCAAGGAAACGCTAAGTCCACGATAACTTTATTTTGCGTCCGCTACTTACACTTAGTGTCTCCTTTTGACCCATGCTAATAAGCTTTTTTCTTGTAGTGTAATAATATTTATAGTTTATGATAATTTTTTATATAAATATTTATATAAAATAAATAAATAATTAATTAGTTTTGATTAAATAAATATTTAAGATTAAAATATTTTTAAAAAAATTACATGTCTAAACTTACAGTTTCAAAAACTTTAAAGAATTCAATTATCAAATATATTAAAGTTATATTTTTAATTATTTATTTGTAAAAAAACTTTAATTATATTTTTTGTTGGGATTTGAAAATATCTAAAATATTTTAATGAGATTTTAGAATAAACATTTAGAATTTAACGAAGATAAAAAAAACTTTGTTATTTTGCTGAGATTTTAGAACAAACCTTCGAAACTTAATGAAGATTAAAAACCTCATAAATTAATTTCTAAGATTATATTAATCTTTGTTATATAACCTTTACTAAAATCATTTTTTCTTATAGTGATCTTACAAATTTAGAAGGAAGGTTGGAAGAAAATCATCATCAATACTTTAAAATAAAATAAAATCAGTTTTTTCAAATGTTAAAATTAGATTTAAAAAATGAATAATTTTTTGTATACATTATCTTGTGTATAACTTTAAAAAAATGATTTTAACTTTTTTTTTCTTGTTTTTGTTTACTATTTATAAAAATCTTATCCAAAAGTAATTAAGTATAGAAGTTTATATATGACTTTAATTGATATATAAAGAAAAATTTAATACTACTATATAAAAATTGCTATCTTAATTTAATTTGTATAATAGATATTCTAAAATTAATTTCAAAATATTTCTAATTCATTGGTAATATCAAAAGGTTTATGCTAAGTTTAAGTGACAAAAAGAAGGCCCCTTTGCTATATGCCAGTGGTACAACAAAGTATGAAAAAAAACATGTTTTCAAGACAAAGACAATTTACTCAAGGCTTGTGGAACATATGTTAAAAAAAATAAAATAAAAAATAAAAAAATAAAAAATAAAATAAAAAATAAAATAAAAAATAATAATAATAATAAAATAAATAATAATAATAATAATAATAATAATAAGTATATATTATAGAGGATAATATTTAAAATTAAACATAACACATTTTTAATATTCAAAATAACATAAAAATGAAATATAGTATAATATTTATGTTAACACAAAATAATATTCTTTAATAATAATAAATTTATTGGAAAAAAATGGAAAAATGCTTTATATTCATTTTAAGGAAAAAATGAATAACATTGTACTAAGATTTTTCATTAAAAATATTTTTTTTTTCTATTTTAACCTAGTTTATTAGTTTTCATAACAATTCAATAAAACATGAATTTATAGTCTTAATGGATCAAACACCATTACTAAGTTTATGGGTGTTCCCGGAACACTGTTCCGTTTAGGATTTGGGCAATTACTTTTGCATTGTACAACTGCACCCGATTTCAGTGTAAAATGACGACATTATGACATTTTAAAATGACGTACATATAGAAATACATCGGAACTCTTTTCTGAAATATGTTTTTAGATTTTTTTTCTAAAATTAATTTTTATATTTCGGAATTGTTTTTATGAAATAAAATTTTGATTTTGAATTCTATTTGAAATTTTTATTTTTAGAATATAATAATTTTTTTTTTCAGATCTGTTTTTCCAAAATATATTATTTCCAAAATAAAAGGCATTTTCGAAAATTTAAAAGTGTGTAAGATACATATTCAAAAAGGTTGGGTGTAGGAACAATTTGCCTAGGGTTTGTTAGTCCAATTTTGAAGCCAATCACTCACCAAAAATCGCGTGTCGTTTAGGAAATAATGGTAAGAGTAGACATTGAACCATCTTCCTTGGTCTTTAATTGAACGCTGTCGTTTTGTCTCCCTGCTATGTAACGCAAAAGCTATTCACAAACGCGCGCGTTAACAAATTGAAATTCCGAGAGAAACTCCACCGAACTCTGCATTTCCTCCAAAAATGGCTTCCCAGAACCCAGCGGAAGAAGAAAACTCAAAGCGAAATTGGTCCCTCCAAGACTTCGAGATCGGTAAACCTCTGGGAAGGGGCAAATTTGGCAGAGTTTATGTTGCCAGAGAAGTCAAGGTTCCTAATTCTCGCTTTATTCCTATTTTTTATATATAAATTTTTGATTCAGTCAAGTAATTGAAATATTAGAATGTTCACATAAGTAATCATCTTTAGAAGTGTAGATTTTGTTCTCAGAGTAGCCAATAGAGTTAATTTTTTGTATTTCATTTCATTTTAATTTGTTTCCAGAGCAAATTTGTTGTGGCGTTGAAGGTTATATTTAAGGAACAAATTGATAAGTACAGAATTAATCACCAACTGAGGAGAGAGATGGAGATACAGACCAGTCTTCGGCACCCTAACATCCTGCGTCTTTATGGTTGGTTTCATGACACTGAACGTGTTTTCTTGATTCTCGAGTATGCTCATAAGGGTGAGCTTTACAAAGAGATGAGGAAAAAGGGTCATTTTACAGAGAAGCAAGCTGCCACGGTAATCTATTTTCTCGAATGTGTGCAATGTTTTGAAGATCTTCTTCATAATTCATGAGGGATGTTTCATTTTCCTTCCAGCTTACCAAAATTAATTTGTGTACTTTTTGTTTTTGAAGAAATTAGGAGTTTATATGAAACTTAAGTTTATGATAGGAGAGAAATTCAATTCATTTTACCATCTTATTCTCTTATCTTGTGAGTGTTTGTAGAGAAGTTTATCCAAATAGAACCTAACTCTATTACTACTTTCCTCTGGCCTGATTTGGAGGAAGCTTTCATCTTCCTACTTGGAAGGAAGATAACTGTTTTTCATTGGTTCTTGTCATTTCTTCAATTATTGGGTTTTAATTCTTGAGAAAAGATGAGTATGAGAAGAAAGCAGCTGTAGTTTTTTAAAGTTTAGAAATTTGATTTTTGTTTCTGAAGAGGTTGAATAGAATGCAAAGCAGGAGTAATCTTTGTGAATTTTTTAAAATTCAAATTATGAGTTGTTTATGATAACTGCAGCAGGTGAACTAGTTGTAGTGGCCTGCTGTGTGGAATATTGATTTATAGAGAAGTTGATTGTGTAAACTTTGTGAAAAGTTTCACAATTAGTGATTATTTGTTTATTTTTTCAATGTGATTTAAATTAAAAGATATGTATAAAAATTAAATATATTTGTGTATTTTTTTTTAATGAATTAAAGCAAGAACAAAAACATATTTTAGGGATTTTCTCGAGCAAATGATAATTTTTGCAGAAGTACTGAAAAATTGTCATAGAATTCCTTTTTTATTATCAAATAAATAAATGAGCACTATATTATCACGGACAAGGCTAAATAAAATACTGTGTCGTTATCTTTTTTTGCTCCTTTATTGAGGTAAAATTTCCATATTATGTTGACTCTTAACTTTGTCTTTTATTTTGATAATTCTAGTATATTTTGAGCCTCACAAAGGCATTGGCTTATTGCCACGAGAAGCATGTTATTCATAGGGATATCAAGCCTGAAAATTTGTTGCTGGATCACGAGGTATGCTAAAATATCCTTCCTCTACCAACGATGTATGTTTGCATACCAATGTTCACTTATGGTAATCTTTGGAATTCTCGTGCCTGAAGTTTTAGTGTAGGTGCTCGAATCTGTTTTTGGCTGCAATACTCATTAACATTAAATTCAAATCTCTAATGCCCTTTCCCCACTCCTCATCGAAAAGAGATTAAATGAAAGAAACTTGAGACTGAAAATATTATTGTTATCGATATAGTATATAGTATGCAATGAATCCATTCGGTCGATAGTTGGAGTCAATTGATTATATTTGGGGTTTAAGGCACGTGCATGTTCAACTAATAACGACTTTATTACAGGGTCGTCTTAAAATTGGAGATTTTGGTTGGTCTGTTCAGTCTAAAAGCAAAAGACATACCATGTGTGGCACATTGGATTATTTAGCACCAGAAATGGTTGAAAATAAAGCTCATGACTATGCAGTTGATAACTGGACTCTTGGTATCCTTTGTTATGAGTTCCTCTTTGGTGCCCCTCCGTTTGAGGCTGAGAGTCAAGCTGATACCTTCAAAAGGTACAGAAAATCGTGGGCTATATGTTTATTTAAAGTAGATCTTGTTCTTTCATTGTGTATGTAATGTATTTAGCTTTGTGTAGGATAATGAAGGTTGACCTAAGCTTCCCTTCCAAACCTTCTATTTCTTTAGATGCCAAAAGTCTGATTAGCCGGGTAAGTAACATCCCAATCTTGGCCAAAGTAAATTCTTTCAGTGAACAAATTAGTGGTCTTTCTGACAGCAATCTATGAATTGATGTAGCTTCTGGTGAAAGACTCCTCACGAAGGCTCTCTCTTCAGAAGATAATGGAGCATCCCTGGATAATCAAGAATGCAGATCTTACGGGTACCTGCTAGTAGTACGGACTTAATATACTCGTCTAACTGGCCACGAGGGATTAAACTGAATTCTGATGTTATAAAATGCAAGCAAATGGCCGTGAGGTTAGGAGCATTAGGATTGTATATCTGCCTATTTATAAAAGTTGTATTGTAGGTGAAATTTCTACGAGTCTCTGCGCATCTAAACCAGGCATGACAAATAACTTATGCTCACATTTATTGTCATGCTCGCTCAGTAGTGAATGTGACAACTAAGATTTAATGATTCCCCTTTGATGAGTGAGTCCCATGCAGTTAAAATTTAAATGATAAATATTGATATTTCTCCTTTCATTTTTATCAGTTTTTAAATGGAAAAAAGATTTTATAATATGAATTCAGATACCAATTTAGGATATTTGCTGTCCATGATGAAATTTGGATTCTAATTCCAACTGAGCTGCTTCAAACGGTGCTGCAATTCTAAACCAAAAGCAACTTAGTCAAATAATGTGTCCAGTGATATTAACTTTATTATTATTATTATATTATTATTATTATTATTATTATTATTATTATATTATTATTATTATTATTATTTCTTTTGAACACAATTTCTTGTGTTGTCTACCTTGTTAATTCTAGGAAGATGTGAGAAGATCCAAATTTTTAAAAATGTTTCTGCATTTTCTAATTATTTTACTTATACGATAATTAAGAAGATTAACTGTGAATATGAGTACTTGATAAAAATATGAAAAACGAATGAAATAGAAGTCCGTTGCAGACAACTGAGACTCTGCATAACACACGGATACTTTAGTTGATATTAGAATCTAGAAACAAATGGAATGCCCGTCTCTTTGTCTCGCTTAAGGTTGTATCAGAACTTATTAGTTTACGTTGACATTTTGTAGAGCCACTGATTACATAAATCAGTTGGAGAGCCAACTGAGACTCTCGTTGTTTGCATATCTACTAAGTCTTGGAGATTCGCCATGTCTTTTTCTTGCAGATTGAGTAGTGCTAGATAGCTAGAAAAATGAGTCAAATAAGACTGAATTCAACTAGATTTAAGGAAGCTGTTGGGTGAGTAAGTGGGTAGGGATTCTTCTTCTATCCAAGAATCACTAAGTTTGCCTATTTATCGTGTCTAATATTTTTACCATTAGTTCTTTCCTTGTTCATTTGAGCTTTTTATGTCTAATTCATTGAATCTTAGAAAATTAACTAGGGCTTGTTGGTAACATGTTATATAAACATCTCTTGGAGTTGGAAGTTCCATGTGCTTTGGTGGAAAAAGTAAAAACAGTAAAGAGTAATATATATGTCAAACTGCATCAAAGATACTACCTACTTCTTCTGGGGGAGTTGTGGCATTATTGTGTTTTCAAGTTTTAGAGGTTAAAATAAATACATTATTTTTTTTTTTGCCATCACATCAAGAATTCCTCAAGAACACTTATTGTTGCATTGACAAACAAGTTAAGACCTGAAATTTTGTAACAGATTGATCTTCCTCTCTCAAGGAAGAATCTTTTGTTGTTAAAGATTCGTCATGCGTAACATATCACCTTGTCTATATCATGACTTGAGACAATCCTGGATTTCTATAGCCGGATCCATTCAAATGATAGATTGTTGTATACTTATCGACACTAATTTATGAACCATGATGTAATCGTATTGTTGTATCTTTTACTTAAAGGGAAAAATTGATCCAATGTAGCAGGTGGATCAATTAGACTATCTATAAATATCAACTTGTTGTTTGTGCTCAAAGCAATAACCCAAAATGACTCCAAGACTGGTAATTATTCAAATCAAGTAAAGAAGAAACTACAGTGGTAATAGGGTTCTTACTAAGATGCTAACACAAGTCCTTATTGACTCTGAGCAAATTTCCTAAACTTTATTCATTAGATATATGAGTAGCAGAACACTTCAAAAGAAGTGTATAAATCTCCAAACTAATATTTAGAAATATTGCAAATAGAACCATTGCAACACTCATTAAAGGAGTACTTCTTCATCCCAAATACTTTATCATATTTTGTGTTTCAATAGATTCTATTAGATGATAAATATGATCTCATATAATATTTTAGATTTTTAGTTGTAACTACTTTTATCAACTACAATTTGCTCTATCGGTTACAACCATAAGTTATGATATTTTTTATCTTTTATATTTTTATGTGCTATAAAAATATAGTACTCAATAATGTAAGTGTGCAATAACTCTTGATTAATAAAATATATAATTTTCTTTTCTCCCTTTTCTCTTCTTTCTCTATATGAGATATATAAAACTAATATGGTATCAGAGCTTTTAGGAAGTCCGGGCATCTCTTTTGTTTCTATATCTTGCTCATTACTTTTTCACCATGACAAGCCAAACCCTATATCACCTTACTAATCCCTCCAATCCATACTATCTCAACATCAATGAAAATCTGACCATGGTTCTCGTTCCTTCCCTATTAACTGAGAACAATTATCCTGATAACAATGATACAGACAAGGTGTTGATGAATATTGTGGTTGATCCACGAATCAATGGAAGATATGGTAGAGGCAGAGGTCGCAATTTTAATGGACGAGGCAAAAGGGGAAATAATTCCCATTTTTGTAGGTATTGTGGAAGAAATAATCATACAATGGATACTTGTTATAATAAACATGGTTTCCCACTTGGTTACAAATTCAAGCAAGGAGCAACAAAATATGCTAATACGGCTGCATCTGTTAATGCTAAAAAAGATGTTACTCCTTTCGAGGCTAATCTCCCAAATTCTAACATCCTTATTTCTCAAGAACAGTACAACAATTTAATGGCTTTGATCTAACAATCATCTTGTCAGACTCCTGCTTTGAATCATATCAGTACGTTCCAAATCAATTCAGCCAAATCAAGTAAGTTTTCTAGTCACTAGGTATTAGACAAAGGGGCTACAAATCATATATGCTACTATAAAAATCTTTTCTCCTCCATTCATAATATTTTGCCTGTCCTAGTCTTTTTACCTAACAGAAATCAATTAAGTGTTAATCAGTCTGGTACACTTCAAATATCTCTCTTACTCACGTTGACTGGTGTTTTATATGTACCTTTATTTCACGTCAATTTGATTTTTGTTTCTAAATTAACCACGAATCACAATTGTTTAATCATTTTTCAACCTTCTATTTCTTTCATTATTTAGACTCAACCATGGGGAGTGATTGGTACAATTGAGAGATCACACAACCTTTATCAATTGAGGACTTCTAGTATCTATCAGGTGTCACAAACAAAAATTGGGATGAGTAGACTTGACAGTGAGAGTCCGTGCCTTCCAAATAAGACTGCCAACATCAATAAATCTTGTGTAGATATTGATAATGCTAAACTTTGGCATTTTCGAATGGGACATTTATCTTATGATAGGTTGAAAATTTTGTCTTCATATTACTCAAATATTTCCACAGGTTTTGTTCATCCTTGTGATACATGTCATTTTTCTAAACAAAAACGACTACCTTTTCCTTCTAGTTCTACTAAATCAACTCAATTTTTTGATTTGCTTCATGTTGATATACGGGTCCTTTTAATCATGTTTTTGTTGAAGGGTATAAGTATTTTTTTTAACTGTTGTAGATGATTTTACCCGATATACATGGATTGGTCTAATGAAAACTAAAGATGAAACACACAAATTTACAAAATTTCATCAATATGATTGAAAATCAGTTTAACTGTCATTTGAAAGTATTAAGAAGTGATAATGACTCTGAGTTCCTTATGACTGATTTCTTTAATAGAAAAGGGATTGTTCATCAAACTAGTTGTGTGGAAACTCCACAACAAAATAGTATTGTTGAATGCAAACATCAACATATTTTGAATGTCGTCCGTGCACTATTTTTTCAATCTCACTTACTGATGAGCATATATTTATTTTCACTCAATAGCTTTAATCATGGATTATTGGACTATAATAATAAATAAATCCATTGTTTTAATTTAGATTCATATAATTGAGTTTATTTGGGTCTTAACTATTATTATTGTTAATTTCGTGTTTTTAGAGTAAATTATCCGGAGGAAGCATCTAGCTTTGTGAATTGACCAAATGTGCAAAAGTCCAAGTTGCTTCTTGAACCAAAACAGGAAACAAATTCTGAGGAGAAGAAAGATAAAATAAAATCTACAATATCTTAAACAGAATTGGAAGCAAATCTTTTGCAAAATACAAAAATTCTGGAAAGTCGGAAAGTTGGAAACTATTAACAAAATATAAACTACAATATTTTCCCAAGATCCTTGGAGCAGAAAAACCTATAAAATGACACAAGCATCAAGGAGAAAGGGAGCTTCATAGAATTTTCTTAGTTTCTTTTCTTCTTTGTAATTCTTTTGTTTTTCCTTTGTATGGAAGGCTAAATCTTTTTGGTTGATTCTTTTGTAATTTCCCATTGGGCTTTGAGGTTTTGGTCAATAAAAGTTTATATTTTTAATTTTCTATAGTAGTTGTTTTAATAGTCTAATCTCATGGAAAACTAGTTTTTTTGAGAGGTTGTACTTAAACGCATGATTGAGAGTCTTCCTTATCTTAAACTTTGGTTTCTTAGTTAATTCACATTGTTCTAATTAATTTCTTGGGTGCATGATTCAAGAGAGAGGAGATAAGCATTCCCAAGGAGTATACGCATGGAACAAAATGGGTATTGATTAAACCAGTAGACACATGCTTTACTGGTGAGTTTCAGTTGAATCAGATCAATGCATGTTCAATCTGGTTTAACTCTGTTGGAGGATTGATAAAGGATTAATCTTTAGAGAACCTTTGAAGAATTCAATGGTGGAAGAACTTAGGGATCAACCGCTTTTTATTTGTTGTTTCAATCTCTTTTATATTTCTTGCATAACTATCTTAACCCCCTTTTTATTATTATTGTTATTACTAACTTTTTATTGCTTGCAGATAAATTCTAAACATTGATCTACTGATTTTATTATTGGATTTGTTGGGAGACAACTTGGGGTTATTTGACCACAATTATACTATCATTTATCTAGTGTTAGACAAGTCTACGCTAGAATCATATTAATTTGACAACAAAACGACAACTATCATTTACCTCTTTGTTTTTGGTCATATGCTGTCAAACACTCTGTTCATTTAATTAATAGAACTCCTACTATTCTTTTACATGATAAATCGCCATATCAAATGGTTTATAAGGACATACTAGATTAATCTCATAAAAAATTTTGGTTGTTTGGCTTTCGATACTATTAGTAGTGTTCAAAGAACAAAGCTTAGTTCTAGAGCCAAAAAATGTGTTTTTCTCGGTTTCAAAGATGGGGTAAAAGGTTTTACTCTTTTTTATATGAATAAAAAAAAATAAATTTGTGACACGTGATGTTATTTTTTATGAAAGTCATTTTCCTTTTTATAAGGACAACATAGATACCAATTTGGACACATATGATATGTTTCAACATTTGCTTCCTTCTATTTCTGATAATGATATTGTTGTGCCTACATCTGTTAGTGATATTGTTCCTTTGTAGTACCATTCAGTCTTCTCGCTACTGATTCTTCTACACCATTACATTTAATTGATACTGATGTCTTGCAACACCAACATTCTGATCCACAACCTTCACTTGTTCAAGTTTCTACTCATCTCAAACAACCACCTGGATACTTGAAGGACTAACACACTACTTTCTTTTCTTCAAAAGATGTTACCAATCATTCTTTAGGTACTAAATATCCTTTTCAAAAGTATCTCTTATCATAATTTTGTTCTTCTAAGGGTTACACAAAAACAAAAACAAAAACCCATCTCTCTTATCATAATTATGATATGATCTCTCTTATCATAATTGTTCTCCTATATATTCTTCTTTTTGTCATAATATTTCTTATATCCAAGAACCTAAATCATTTAAAGAGGCGATACAACATGATTGTTGTAAAGAAACTATGCAACGTGAACTTGATGCTCTTGAGTCTAATGAAACATGGTCTTTGATGGATTCGCCTCCTGGAAAGCGTCCTATTGGGTGTAAATGGGTTTTCAAAGTCAATCATAAACCAGACGACACCATTGATAGGTACAAGGCTCGTTTGGTTGCCAAAGGATATACTCAAACCGAAGGTATTGAGTATTTTGAGACTTTCTCTCCAGTAGTTAAAATTACTACTATTAGATTTATTTTGTCTTTAGCAAGTGCTAAGGGATGGATTATTCATCAACTAGATGTGAATAATGCTTTTCTTCATGACGATCTTGATGAAGAAATTTACATGACTCCTTTCGCAGGCCTTACTCTTTCTCATCCAACGCAAGTTTCTAAACTTAGAAAATATTTATATGGACTAAAGCAAACGAGTCGACAATGGAACTCAAAACTAACTCAGATTGTAATACAACTTGGTTATGTTCAAAGTATAATTGATCATTCTTTATTTATTTGCACAAACAATCATTCTTTCATCGCTTTGTTGATATATGTTAATGACATTATGTTGGTTGACAATAATCTTTAGGAAATCCAGTGTGTTAAAACTCATCTTCTTAACTCATTTAGTATTAAAGACCTTGGTATTCTTTGCTATATCTTGGGATTTGAGATAATCATTCACCTTTTGGTATTATTCTCAATCAACGAAAATATTGTTTACATATTCTTTCTGATAGTGGTTTATTGGCTTGCAAACCCGCCTCTTCTCCCATGGAACCATCTTATCTTCTCTCTGAAAGTGAATGTTTATTACTTTTGAATCCATATGAATATAGAAGATTGATTGGGCGTTTGCTATACCTTACTCACACTAGGTCTGATATCAGTTTTGCAGTTCATAAACTTAGTCATTTTATTTCAAATCCACGAGAACCTCACATGACAACAACTCTTCATGTATTACGATATTTGAAAGGATGTCCTGGTCTTGGTCTATTCTTTTCCCATGATAATCAAATTGTTATCAAATCTTTTTCTGATTTAGATTGGGGAACTTGCATTGATTCTAGAAGGTCTATCACTGGTTATTTTGTGTTTATGGGAAACTCTTTAATTTCATGGAAGTCCAAAAAGCAGTCTACAGTGTCCAGATCTTCTTCAGAGGTAAAATATAAAGCACTAGCTTCACTTGTTTGTGAACTCCAGTGGTTACAATATTTGTGCCATGATTTGCATACTAATATTTATTAATCTTATGTTGTTTATTGTGACAACAAATCTGTTATATGCATAGCAAAGTATCCACGTTTCATGAGAGGACGAAACACATTGAAATTGATTGTCATTTCGTTCGAACTAAACTTCAAGAAGGTGTCTTTCATTTAATTACAATTTCTTCCTCTAATTAAGTGGCTGATATGTTGACCAAACCTTTGGATCCTCGATTATTTCGTGACAACTTATCCAACCTGAACATAAAAGATATACATGCTTCAGTTTGTGGGACGCTATTAGATGATAAATATGGTCTCATATAATATTTTAGATTTTCAGTTGTAACTACTTTTTCAGTTGTAACTGTTTTATTAGTTATAATTGCTCTATCAATTATAATTACTCTATCATTCATAACCATAAGTTATAATTTCTCTATCAGTCATAACCATAAGTTTTAATTGCTCTATCAGTCATAACAATAAGTTATAATTGCTCTATCAGTTTTTGTTATTTTTTATCTTTTATCTTTTTATGTGATATATAAATATAGTGCTCAATAATGTAAGTGTGCAACAATTCTTGATTAATAAAATATATAATTTTCTTTTCTCCCTTTTTTCTTCTTTCTCTATATGAGATATATAAAACTACTAGGTTACCCTGCTCTGATGCCATAACAAAAGAAACAAAAGGAAAAGATAAAAAGAGAATAATAGAGCATAAAAGCAAAACAAGAAAACTTTACCGAAAATGTACTCGGGGAGTGTAACTTGATGAGGACAGAGTGTTCCTTAAGAAACTAGCTTTCAGTTGCTCTCTGAATTAAGAATATGAGATAAGATAAATTGTACTTCCTGAAAAGTATGTATTTCTAGAACTCTTAGGTGACAAACGACTTTTTGGTTGGCGGTATGATATCCATTTATTAATCCATAAATAGTCACTCATCATTAAAGACTCATTGAATTGGCTGTTATGTTTATAATGATCATTAAAGACAATGAAGACTCGATTAAGTGATGCATACAGAGTCACGCGCTATTTGATATTCTCGACCTTATGGTGGGTAGATACACTTATTATTGGTATGTTGAGTAATTATGGAAATCATTTACATAACAAAAACTATATAGAAAAAGAAGAAGGGAAATAGAAAAACAGAATCTGAAACATTTAAATTAAACAAGACTATCAAATTGTCTAAACTAGTCAACTTCAGATATAGTCATGTCCTACATTATTTAAGCAAGTCACATAACATTATATTGTCTAAACATAACTTACTAATAAATAATCTAATCATCAAACAATCTTTTATAGCTTCATAAAGATATATGTTGTCATATTTGTGTTAAGGATGTCATCCTTTTGCAATTTTTCGTGTTTTGCATTTTGAAGGTTAGAGAGAGAAACAATAAAAGTAAAAGTCTCCTCGTATAGTCTCGTACAAATTTATGCTCACAGTCAAATATGTTTTCTTCGTCGACCACTTAGTGGGAGTGTTAGACCTTTGCTACTGCTATACTAAACTAGGGTTACCATAAAAAACTTTTCTGCTTCATTCATACTATTTATTCCCTTTTAAGGACTTAAGAGGGCCATGGGCCTTACAATACTTTTAAAGAAACCAACATTGAAATTGAAAAAAAAAACATAATAATAAATTTGCAGAACAAGAAAGCATTGGCTTAACCCATTATAAAATCTTTCATCTAATTGGGTAGCTTTTTGGGCCTTGTGCTTGTGTTAGGACTAATTCTAACATTACTATCCGCCCCAGGAAACACTTTGTCCTTAAAGTAAAGCCTTGGGGTCTGCTGGGTCGGTGGGGAGATGTTGGGCTAGATTTGGTCCAGTTGAGCAGTGTCTTGAGTGTTGGGTGGAGTGTTAGGGTATTTAGATGGAGGTGCGGACGAACATTGGGCCTTGAGACACGCTTTGGGCTCGAACGTGAGTGTTGGATTGTTGGATCGGGTAAGCTGATTTTGGGCCTTGGAAATGGGGCGACCAGGGTGTGCCGTTGGAGCCTTAGGGTTCTGGATAGGAGGCGTCGCACGCGAATTTAGGTTTGATGTTGGGGGCCTTCATTGGCATTGGGCTCAAGGTCTGGGAAAGTAGTGGCACCTATGCGTCCCTTTACACGTGGTGCATCGCTGCTGGCTGTATCAGGAGGCGTGTACAAATAGTTAATAGGTATGTGAGTGAGTTGTGGAAGGGGCACGTGCGCGTGGGGCTCGAGGTCATGGGGTTCAACAACAACTTTGAGTGGGACACGTGGCGTGCTGATAGTGGATTCTTGGTGTGGTGCGTCCAGAAAGTTCTGACTGGCTTATGGTGTGTGCGTCGTCCCAAGGAGCGTTGCTTGTAGGGTTGGAGTCGAACCCACACCCAATCGCTTGGGTCAAAATCTATGATCGGTGCGGTGGCGATTTGCTTGGTCACACATTTGTTGGCGTGTGCGACGAAAGTGCTCCCGTTGCTCCTGGATGACGACAGTGTGCTCTGACAACGAATCAGGAATGGTTGTGCCGTCGTGTGGGACGCGTAATAAGTCAATGGCGGTAGGTGGCTGTCGATCGTACAGTGCATGGAGGGTGAGGTTCCTATAGCCAAATTGTAGGTGGTATTGTGCCACAACTGATACAAATCGACAGATAACTAAGGACACAACAAGCACTTCCCAAAAGGGTTAGTCGTCTCAAGATACAAAGCCATACCCCACAATGCCTCGAGAAAGAATCAACAAAAGAAGAAAAAGCTATAAACCCAAATATCAAAAGTTCTTTCTTTTAGTCTTCTTAAAAAAGAAAAATATGTTTGTAAATAATTTGAACTCACTTTAGGGGTCCAAATAGCAAAGATATGTTAGAATAAGGTGCCTTTAGCATAATAAGAGGTGTAGTTATAATTTTAGCTTGTTCCTAACCCTTTAGGAAGACAATTTGACCTAGTTTCTAGAATGACAAGCCTAGGGTGCAGGTTTGACTTAGTCAAACCCTAAGGTTGCCCATTTTTTCCTTTTCCCATCCTACCCCTCTTGCTTGTTTTCCAAGGCTCCTTCACCTATAAATAGGAGGCCTACCCATTGTATTTTCCATGTTGAGTTTGAATGAAGTAAAGAAACTCTGCAAAAATTGTGTGAGCTCTTACTGAGGCTTATATCCTCTTAGGTAAGAGGTCTTATCTTGAGTGATTGGGAAGCTCTCAAGTGGCGGCCAACACACTCATCTTGGAGCACATCACCTTCCAAGTGGCGTGACATTTCTCACCCACAATCATAAGTTTTCTCATTCCATTTTCCTTCCATTTTCTCCATTCCATTTTATATGTTTGTCTCTTAGTTTCTCTTCTTTGTTGATCTTGGGTTTCACTCATAATCATGAGTATGGTGCATCATTTGCGAGGCCATAACTACTATTGATGTTACCTTGTGTCCATTTTCAATTCTGTAACTGCATCTCATTTTCATCATATCTTGTTTTTTCATCTTTGCCTCTGTGAAGTGAACCTTCACACTTACTTAACCACTTGGTTAAGTTCATGTCCAGTGGGAATCTTCCTTAGGTCCTCACCATTAATTGTTAAAATCTCAATCTTAAGTAAAAGTGTCACCATAAATGAAAACATCTAAAATGAACTCACATCAACAACTTTGCCAAGTGAAGGTATTGATACCACTTGTTCGGTTGATTCCCCATAAAACACCTCAGGTAGGCTTCTAACCCTCGATTCAGCACCTCCATTTGGCCGTCAGTTTTTGGATGGTATGACGAGCTGAATTTTAACCTGGTTTCTTGTGCCTTGAATAGGTGTTGCCAGAAGGTACTGACGAACAACAGGTCACAGTCTAAAACAATGGTTTTTTGTAGTCATGGAGGCGACATATTTCCAGTGAAAAACGCTTGGTTAGCTGTTGGGCCGTGAAATGTGTGGGAAGAGCTATGAAGTGGGCATATTGTGTTAATGTGTCGGAGATGACCCAAATGGAAGGTGAGTAATAAAATCCATTGATATATCTTCCCATACTTGTTTTGGAATTGGTAATGATTGAAGTAAACCTTGAGTTTTTGTTGGCATATATTTGATTTTTTGACTTATGAAGCATTGTTGGGTGAAACGATGGACGTCTCGGGTCCATTTCGGCCAATAGACGGAAGCGGCTATGCGCTTGAGGGTCGGTTTGAAACTGGAATGGTCATCGTAAGGGGAAGCACGAAACTCAGTCATGATGCGTTGGCGAAATTCATTTAATGCTGGCACAAAAATCTGGTGGCGGAAAAACAATAACCTGTGGCTTTTGGAAAGAGACTTGGTTTCTGTTGGCTGACTGTGCACGCGACGATCAGTTCCTTGCCTTCTGTGGTGTCAAAATTTTTTTGGAGTTCTTGAATCAAGTGAAGTATTGAGGATGAAACTTCCAGCAAAATGAGTGTGGGGTCCTGACCCTGTCTTGAAAGAGCATCAACCACGACATTTTCTCTTCCAGGTCGGTAAACTATTTGAAAATCATATCCTTGTAATTTAGCTGTCCATTTTTGTTGTTTTGGGGTTTGTATGGTTTGGGAAAGAAGGGTGTTGAGGCTTTTCTGATATGTGATTATTGTAAAATGATGGCCTATGAGATACTAACACCATTTTTTTACTGACTCTGTGATGGCATACATCTCACGAACATATATGGAGGAAGCTTGGAGCTTGGGGTTCATCTTTTTGTTGAAGAAGGCAAGTGGATGGCCTGACTAAGGACAACTCTTATGGCCATTGCAGAGGCATCAATTTGTACCACAAAGGAAGCTTGAAGTCTGGAAGGTGTAGGGTAGGCATTTCTATCATATGTAATTTCAATTTTTCAAATGTTTGTTGCATAAGCGCCGTCCATGTAAATTTGTGGTGTTGTAATAAGTCTGTAAGAGAAGTGGCGAGTGTGACGTAGTGCTTTTTGAATTTTCTGTAGAATTCGGTGAGGCCGAGGAAACCTCGTAATTCCATGAGTGATCGTGGCTGAGGCCAATTGTGTATGGCGTTGATCTTTTGTGGGTCCGGTTGGACCCCCTGAGTCGAAATTATGTGACCTAGGTAACTTACTTCGGCGGTTGCGAAGGAAAGCTTAGCAATAAAAAATTGAGTTTGTAGCACTTCCAATATAATTTTTAGATGATCAATATGGTCCTATAAGCTTGGGCTACAAATTAAAATGTCATAAAAAAAACTAAGACAAACCGGCGGAGGTATGGTTTGAGAAGATCATTCATTGTTGCCTGAAAAGTATAAAGAGTGTTAGTTAAACCAAATGGCATGACTAGGAATTCGTAGTGACCATCAATAGTGTGGAAAGTTGTTTTGTGAATGTCTTCTGGAACAAGAAGTATTTGGTGATAACCTGAGTGTAAATCTATTTTAGTAAAAACGGTAGTTGAGCCTAACTCATCTAGCAATTCATCAATGGTGAGAATGGGAAAGTGGTCACGAATGGTTGTTGCATCCAGGGCTTTGTAGTCAACACAGAATCGCCATGTTCCATCCTTTTTTTTATTAGAAGCACGGGATAAGAGAAAGGGCTTGTACTAGGTTGAATAATACCCGCTTGCAACATTTCTGAAATGAGTGCAGTAATCACTTCCCTGTGGTGGTGTGGGTAGCAGTAGGGTTTGACCTTGATGGGTGAGGTATTAGTTAACAAAGGAATATGGTGGTCATGTGGCCTTTGTGGAGGTAACCCGTGAGGTTTTTGAAAGATACTTTGATATTCTTGAAGAAGGGACTGAATGGGTGAGGGTAGATTGTCTAACAGAGATGAGGGGTGATCGATGTCCGTGTCTATGGTTATGTGTGAGCGGGACTGGTTTACCACATATAGGAGGTGTATGGAAGCAATAAAATTATTGGATAGATAGTGACAAAATTAGTGGTAAGTGGTAGCTGATGGGGTGGATAAGGTGGAGGCTTGTAGAATAATTTGTTGATTGTTGTGTGTGAAAGCTATGTTGGGTATTGAGAAATCTGCTTGGATGGATCCAAGTGTGCTTAACCATTCTATGCCTAGGACAACATCCGCACCTTCAATGGGAAGAAGGTAAAAGGGGATAGTAAAGGTGGAGTTCTAGAGTGAGATGTCCACGGATGGGCAAATACCTTAGCTGATAGAGGAGGGTCAAGCTCACCACACCATGGAAGCCAAGATCCAAGACTAGACCGTCTAGAGCCATGTGGGGAGCGTCTAGACTCAAGAGGAGAGCGTCTAGCACAAGATGAGGGGCGGCTACAAAAGGAGCGTC
>Ga0123342_1004941_pt1 | contig 19873 bp, 21 predicted proteins | sample Turbeawhitnodule_FD_89960 | JGI IMG/M metagenome (GOLD analysis project Ga0123342, IMG submission 89960) | Root nodule microbial communities of legume samples collected from Mexico - Turtle bean Mexico white nodule | ecosystem: Host-associated > Plants > Roots > Nodule | place: Mexico: Nepantla... | reverse complement strand
TGAACATTTTGGAGCCAAAATTTGAAAATTCAAAATAAAACTCTCCAATGAGAAGGTGCCATGTGGAGTCATGCTTTCCATGTTTAGCTCACACCTTCCATGCTAAATCCTCTCCACTCCTAGCTTGCCATGTGGAAGTCCATGTGCTCCATGACAAGGTGATTTTTGTTCTCCAATATACCCTAGACGTTTTAGGGTTACTTTGGGCTTAAAGAAGCCCAATTGTTACCCTAAATAGTCACTTTTAACACTAACTAGACCTATTTTACTATTGGCCCAAATACAAGCCCAAAAACCTATGCTACTTAGCCCAAATATTTGGTCCAATTATTTTATGCTACAAGGCCCAGTACATGGCTCATGAAATCCTAAACAAATTTATACAATTTATTTAAGCTAAAGTTTGTCTCAAAAATAATGTTGACTAGTCAGTAGAAACTCAGTCTTCTTGTGTTCTTCTGACCAAAGCTCTAGTTTATGTTTTGATGAGTTGGAGGTCTTCTTGGATATGTTTGTACATTCCTTCACCCTAGATTTGTCCTCTTGATTGGGCCTACCAAAAAAGGTCCAATTAGACCCATATTTACAAATAAATCAATAAACAACCTCTAGGTATTCATCCTCCTTATTATGTGGTTGTGTGTGGCTGGGGGCTCTACCATCACCAATACATAAGAGTTTGGATTGAATAAATTACTCACAAAATTAGCCACACATGTTGGTTGTTACAAGAAGGAAGAGCAAGAAAAGAAAATCTGGGCTTATCACCTCTAGGGTTTATAACACCTTTTATCTCCAATTCACTCAATGATATTTTCCTCTCAATCACTACTTATCTAGGCTTGTGCCTCAAGCCTCCTATTTAATCTAATTGGCTTGGGCTAAGTGACTTCTTGCCTGAGCGTTATTGGCTCACCTGGGCGAGTTGCACGAAAAAAGACCCAACATCACTGGAGTAATCTCGCTTGGGTGAGATCCTCCAGAGGCGTCTGGCTTAGGCGAGTATGGGCGAGCTTTGGTGAGTACTGATGCATTCCAACTTTCCCTTTTTAGCTTTGTATATTCTCCTTTTGCCCAATCATCTCCATTCTTCCCTAGAAACCTAAAATTAACACAAATTTGGGAACAAATTGTTCTTATTCAAATTAAAATCACAAAATATGTAAAAAGGTATAAATTCATAAATTAGGGGTTATATTACTATTATATTATCAATTAATATCTATAAGTGTCTGTATTTTAATATGCAATATCACTGAAATCTGGCACTTATCAATAAATGGCTGAAATTTCATTAATAGAATACTATCATAAGAAAATCAACAAATTAATAATTTCTCTTAAGCAAAATCAAAACCAATTTAAAAACATTCACATAAAAGAAATTATGTCAGATTATTCTTGAACAACAACAAATCTTGATGTCAAATTAAGTCACCCAGATTTAACAGATTAAAACTTAAAAGAATAGATTGAAATTTTTATTCAAGTCCTAGTCAAGAAACAATAAATAAATTATCTTTCCAGTTAACAAATTAAATTTTTTGATAACAGAACCAACAAAGAAAAAAACAATTGATTATTCTGTTAAAACAACACGTTGTATTTTACACCAGTGAGCACATTTTTATGCAAGAAAGAAATGTGCAGGGAAAGAAAACTTAAAGAACACAAGGATTTATATTGGTTCACTCAAAATGAGCTACATCCAGTCCCTCCTCACATTAAGATGAATTTCACTAAAACAAAAGTATCTTTTTATACAAAGACAGCCAAGAACAACTCTTGAACACTACAAGAACTAAAAACACACCCTATAAAACCCTATTACAACAATGCCACACTTCAAAGAATTACTATCTTAGAAGCAATACAAAAAAATCTTACAAAACAGAAGTGATATGAAATGAAAACACCTTTCTTGCAAATTCAAAAGACTCAAACAACAACCTCCAAATAGAAGCACTTTGATGAATCATTAACCTCAAGCAAGTGATGAAAATGAAAGCACCAAGAAATCACAAAGACTAAAAAAACTCTCCAAAATATCAAATTCACTCAGAATTCTCTCAAGCTTTGAAAACAAGTATGTATTTATGTATTAAAGGGATATTCAATTAAGAAAGCAAGCCTTCCTTTTATAGATTCAAAACAGAACAGAATTCAAAAAATGTTTTGAAAACTATTAAGAAAATAACTGGTTGAAGAAAGAAATATCAGGTTGATTTTCCAAAATACAATTAGTGAGATTTAAAACAGATTTTGAGTAGTTGAAATTGAAAATGGAAACAAAACTAACTGAAAAAATAGTTTTAAAGATAAACTTCATCAGAGAAATTTTAACATATTATTTCTTCAAATAATCAATTGATAAACCAATAGAAAAAAGTTTTCATCAATTGAAAAAGCTGCAGTGTTTCAGAAACAAAAATTTTAACAAGTTGAAAGCACTTTTAATTGATTGAAAAACCTTTTAGTTATCTAAAAACAATTTAACTCTTTTGAAAAGGTTTTGTGCTTGGACCCTTCATCATGTGCTTGAGATAGAAGATATATCAAGACACCAAACACTAGACTAAGCTACCTAGACTCTTTATGAGGCAATAAGTCTTCTCTTCAAGGATTATGACTTCATCAAACATCTTTAGTTGAGTAGCTTGAGATGTCCAACAATCTTTGCCTGTTTGATGAAGACAAATAACCTAACATGCGTTGAAACCTATCTTGATTGCAATTATGAACAAAGACAACACACATGACAACTAGCATAGATGACAACACTTTTTCTCCCCCTTTGTGTTCATCAAACAGAAACAATGAACAAAAGTTGTTTGAATGGATATACCTGTTCCATCAAAATAGTTTATAAGCATAGGAAAAATAGAAATTATAACAATGATAAACATGCTTTAAAGGGATAGAAAATGGTAAAGTGCAAAACCAACACCAAATATAGTCCAAAAATAAAAAGGCAAGAAATAAAAATGGTGCAGAAAATTGAATTAGTGCATGCAGAATAAACTGATTACAATCTCAAAATAACATAATGAAATAACCCATTTTACTTCTCCTAGTAATAGAGCTCAGCTAGCTGCTCTTTGACCCATTCAATTTGATGATCAAGCTATTGAAATCTGGATGTGGTCATCTAATAATAGGCCTTTTGCTCTGTAGAGATTGTGTCCATCCTATTGAGCATAAGTCTTTCAAAACCTGTCACAAAAGTTCACCTTTGTCCACTAGTGTTTCATAAGAAATTAAAGCATTCATTGCATTTGCTTGAACTTCTTCATTCATTTCATGAGCAGGAGCTTCTTCTTCTGCATTCATTTTATCTGCTTCTGCTGCATTCCCTTCATATGTTTGATCCTCTTCAATTGCATGGCTTGATTCTGCAGGTTCAAAATTGGGAACTTCTCAAGGTTTGTTGATCCATGCATCATTGTGCTTATGGAAGCCCATTTTTATTAGGGTTGAGCAGTCAATTTCACTGGAAAATTTGATGGTCTCATTTCATTCATCTTTCACATCAACTTCAAAGTAGTCAATGATCTTTGAAACTATGAGGCATAAGAAAACTGGTAATCTGGAAATCTTCTAGACTTGAGCATGTGTTCCTTTATAATATTGATCCAGTTCACCTTAATCTTATTCATGATGCAATACATCAAAATCAAGTCCTCCTCATTTAGCATAACATGATTGCTTCCCTTGGGTGTTAGTTGCCATACAATTATATATGCTAAGAATCTAGGAGTTAGGTTTAGAGTACCTATATGAAATCTGTTGAATGCATGAGATGAATCCTTCAAACAAGATCGATAAAACTGCATCTTGTTGAATTCACTAATTTCCACTACATTTCCTCTGCCTACTTTTACTCCAAAGTGTTTTAGGCCAACAATATTGCTCCAAACTTCAAAGGTGATCAACATAGTGACTCCTTTCATATTGGATATCATACTTTTTCCTTCAAGATTGAGATTGGTGTAGAATACCTTGATCAGATCAGGATACACATTTCCTGTCATTTCCATGAAAGGTTTCAGCCTCTCGAATTTCAACAATGCCCTTGGCTCTTTTAGTTTCTACTCTTCATCCTTTATTTGTTTTATGCTCATTTCATGCATAAAAGAGGCCATTGCTTCTTTATCTCCAGCAAACCAATTTTCTAGAATCCCAATGTTAGTTGAAGATGGTTCTCGGAATCTCCTATTCTTGTGTGAGGAAGAAGCAATTTGAAGAATTTGTGAGAAAAAAATGAAGAACAAAGATGGACTAGAATGTGCAATGCAGTGTAGAGATGAAAACAATTTTGTGATGAAGTGCAATTTTAGCAAAAATGTGATTTTATAGAGATTAAAGCAATGTTGGAAATCTTTGTATAGGTTCATTTTAACCAATTAATTTTGAAAAGAGAGCATAAATCAATCGATGTTTTTTCAGTTTTAATTTGACTAGAATTCAGAGTCTGCAAAGGTTTTTCTGGTCAATAACAAATTCCTAAGAAACTCACGTGAATGCTTAGTAAAATAATCAAAGAGATTTTTCAATTTCTCTTTCCTAGTCACACATGTAGTACAGAAACATAAAAATAATTTGTTAAAGCAATAAACAATCAATTAAAATTTTGCATCAATGGAAAAATAATCAACTAATATGTTTTTTAATCAATTAAAATTTTATTGCAGACAACTATTTAGACAAATTATACCTAATTCATTTCTAGAAAATTAAATCTATATCTTGCAAGAGGCTTAGTAAACAAATCAACTAATTGCAATTCAGTTCCAATGAATTTGATTTCACAATTACCATTTGCAATGTGGTCCCGAAGGAAATGATGTCTTATTTCTATATGCTTTTTTCTTGAATGCATGATAGGATTCTTAGTCAAATTAATTGCACTTGTATTATCATACAATATAAGGATATTACTCAAGGTAATTCCAAAGTCACTTAGCTATTGTTTTAACCAAAGTATTTGAACATAGTAACGCTCTGCAACTATGTACTTAGCCTTGGTTGTGGATAGTGCTACACAAGCTTACCTTTTGCAATTCCATGAAATCAAGCTTGATCCTAGCATGTGACACGCTCCACTAGTGCTTTTCCTGACAATTTTACACCCTTGAAAGTCTGAGTCAGAATAACCAATTAAATTTAAAGTAGCATTACAAGGATGCCACAAATCAACTTCCTTAGTCCCCTGCAAGTACTTCAAGATCCTATTGGCAGCATTGTAGTGTGACTCCTTAGGTGCAGATTGAAATCTTGCACACATGCAGACAACACACATTATGTCAGGCTACTAGCTGTTATATATAAGAGAGAATCAATCAAACCTATATACTTGGTTTTGTCCACTGATTTTCTAACACAATCTTTATCTGAGTGACAACTTGTAGAGATAAAAGTGTTGATAGCTTTGCATTGATCCATCTCAAATTTCTTTAACAAATCCTTGCAGTATTTAGCTTAACTAATAAAATCCCATCTTTTAATTAATTTACTTGAAGGCCTAAGAAGTAGTTCATTTCATCCATCATTGACATTTCAAACTCACTCTTCATGGCTTCTACAAAAGCTTCATACATGTTTTCATTTGTTGATCCGAAGATGATGTCATCTACATATACTTGCACTAGGATAATATCATCCTTCTTTTTCTTGATGAGAAAAGTATTGTCAGTCATGCCTCTGTTATATCCTTGTGATAGTAAGAAGTTACTCAACTTCTCATACCACTGCCTTGGTTCTTGCTTCAAACCATATAAAGCTTTCTTGAGTTTGCACACATGGTCTGAAAACTTGTAATCCTCAAACTTAGGTGGTTGTGTTACAAAAACTTCTTCATTTATGTAGCCATTTAGAAATGCATATTTGACATCCATTTGGAACAACTTGAATCCACTCATATTTAAAAAGGCTAGGAGAAGCTAAATTGCTTCCAACCTTGCTACTGGAGCATAGGTTTCATCATAGTCTATTCCTTCCTCCTGATTGTATCATTTTGCAACTAGTCTTATTTGTTTCTTATAATGATGTCTTGCTCATCCATTTTATTCTTGAATACCCACTTAGTGCCTATCACATTCATCTCGGATGTTCTAGGAATCAGAGACCATACTTTATTTCTTGTAAACTAATTCAGTTCTTCCTACATGGCCAAAATCCAATTGTTGTCTTGTAAAGCTTCATCAAGATTCTTTGGCTCTACTTGAGATACAAATGCCATCATCTTACAGAAGTTGTATAGAGAATTTCTTGTTGATACTCCTTTCTCAATGTTTCCAATCACAATATCAAGAGTTAAGTCCCTAGGACTTCTCCATTCTTTGAGCAATTTTGCAGTTGCAGTTTGTTCTTTTGCAAGATTTGAATCGGTTGAATTAGGATCAACCAATTGATCTTTCAGAAGCACAGTTCTTAAATCACTTGTTTCTAGTACTTCTTCCATAGGCTTAAGCATATAGTTGTTAGATTCATAAAAAATCACATGGATAGTTTCCTTAACAGTTAACAATCTTCTATTATAAATTTTGTAAACATGACCATTCAAAGCATAACCAACATGAATACCTTCATCAGATCTTGAATCAAACTTTCATAGATTTTCTTAACCATTGTTTAAAACAAAACATTTTCATCCAAATACCCTAAGATGACTTATGTTAGGTTTTTTACCCTTATATAGTTCATATGATGTTTTCTTTAAGAGAGGCCTAATTAAAGTTCTATTCAAGACATAAGATGCAGTATATACAATATCATCCCATAAGTATTTAGGAAGACTAGATTCATTCAACATAGTCCTAGCAAGTTCTTTTAGGGATCTATTCTTTCTCTCAACCACATCATTCTGTGTGGGGTTCTAGGAGCTGAAAAACTATGTGTAATGCCATATTTTTCACAGAACCTATTGAATCTATCATTTTGAAAATCTTCTCGTGATCACTTCTAATTGATTTTATACTGCAACTATTTTCATTTTGTAGAACCTTAGCCAGTTTCTTAAAAGCATCATAAACGTCATTTTTAGCAGCAATGAATAAAGTCCATGCATATCTAGAAAATTCATCAACAATCACCAAAGCATAGAAGTTTTTCCAGCAAGACTAGCAGTCCTAGATGCTCTAAACAAATCCATATGTAGAATATCTAAAGGTTTCTTAGAAGAGATTATATCTTTAGATTTAAAACAAGACCATGTTTGTTTTCCTTTTACACATGCATCGCATATTCTGTTATTCTAATATTTCATGTTATGAAAACCAGAAACTAATTCTTTTGCATTCAATCTATTTAGATGATCAATATGAATATGAGCTAATCTTCTATGCCATTACAATTTTCATATTACAATTGACTTTATACCCTTTGTCACAAAGTTGACTAATGTTGAGAAGATTGTGTTTCAATCCTTCAACATATAGAAAATTCTCTATCACAGTTGATCCCTTTATTCCAATGTCTCATCTTCCAAGAACTCTTCCACAATTATTATCACCATAGGTTACATATACTTCTATTTTTAGCTTTAATTCAGGAAATTGAGATATGTCTCCAGTCATATGCTTCAAACATCCACTGTCAAGATACCACTAATTTGTTTCTCTGCCCTTTTTAGCTTTCTGCAAAACAAATATAGACCAATACATATGGTACCCTTAGTCTTGGGTTCAAACAAATTATTATTGACTAAGCCTTTTGGAACAAGATATTTTCTAAACAAGATAGAATACTTCTCTTTTCTTTCTTTTTGCTTCCTTGCTTATCTTTGTTTTGATTGTTTTTTTTATCAGCAGGAAAGAATAAATAAATGTGAACCACTTTAGGAGTGGTCCAACCCTTTGTTTTGATTGTTTGGACAATCAATCTTTATATGTCCTGGCTTACCATAACCAAAGCAAGTGTAATTAGCATATCTGGATTCATTTAGTTTAGAAGGATACCCCATTTTAGGTTGAGATCTCTCCCAATTCTTTTTCTTCAAAAATCTATTAAACTTCTTGGTGAACAGATTCAAAGTTTCATCTTGTTCTAAGTTTTCTTCTTCTTCACTCAATTCCTTCTTCTGTACGCTGGTTTTGAGAGCAATACTCTTTAATTTCTTTTCAGATGAATATTACTCCTTTAATTTATTAAGTTCCAACTTATGTTCTCTTAGCTTTCCAAATAGAGCAATAGTTGAAAGCTTTGAGAATCTTTGGATTCAGAAATTGTTGTCACCTTGGGCTGCCAGCTTCTATCCAGGCATTTCATAATTTTGATATTCAGTTCTTCTTCATCAAACACCTTGCCTAGACGAGTTAGATTATTTACAATGTGCGTGAATCTTTTTGAACATCAACTATTGTTTCCTCTTGCTTCATTCTGAAAAGTTTATATTCTTGAATGAGAGCATGTTTTCTTTCTCTTTTATCATCATTTGTTCCTTCATGGGTTACTTCCAAGATTTCCCACATTTCTTTGGCCGAACCACATTGTGACACCCTGAAAATTCATCCATGTTTAATGCAGAAGTAATAATATTTTTAGCCAAGGAATCATATTGAGCCTTTTTCCTTTCACTATCAGACCCTTCAGGCCATGCTTTTTTAATGTTTTCTTCCTTTACCACATGCGTAGGTATAAAAGGTCAATTTACAACAACATCCCATATTCCCATATCTATAGATTCCATAAAGATTTTTCATTCTAATCTTCCAAAAAGCATAATTCACACCACCAAACATGGGAGTTCTGCTAATAGACGCACCATCAGCAAAAGGCAACTTAAACTCAGCTATATTACTAAAAATTGATTAAGTTTCAAGCCCTAGCTTTAGATACCAATTGTTGACCCTATGGAAGTCTAAGTTTAAGAGGGGGTGATTTGGACTTAGGCTAATTTTCGCAAATATCACAATATTCAATTCTGACCGAAAAATAATTGATTGTTTTATGAAATAACTGGTTGAAATTTCCTTAACAGAGTACTATCATAAGAAAATCAACAGATTGTTTATAGAAACAACAAATTAATAATTTCTCTTAAGCAAAATCAAAACCAATTTCAAAACATTCACTTAAAAGAAACTTTGTCAAATTATTCTTGAACAACAAAAAATCTTTATGTCAAATTAAGTCACCCAAATTTAACAAATTAAAAATTAGAAGAATAAATTGAAATTTTTATTCAAGTCCCACTCAAGAAAAAATTAACAGATTATATTTCAAATTAACAAATTAAAATTTTGATAATAGAACCAACAAAGAAAAAAAAACAATTGATTAATCTGTTAAACAACATGTTGTATTTTACACCAATGAGCACATTTTTATGCAGAAAAGAAATGTGCAGGGAAAGAAAACTTAAAAAACACAAGGATTTATACTGGTTCACTCAAAATGAGCTACATCTAGTCCTACCTCACACTAAGATGGATTTCACTAAAACAAAAGTATCTTTTTACATAAAGACAACCAAGACACTACAAGAACTAAAAACACACAATGTAAAACTCTCTTACAACAGTGCCACACTTAAAAGAAACACTATCTTAGAAGCAATACAACACAATCTTACAAAACAGAAGTGATATGAAAAGAAAACACCTTTCTTGCATATTCAAAAGATTCAAAAAGGGACCTCCAAACAACAACACTTTGATGAATCCTTGACCTCAAGCAAGTGATGAAAGTGAAAGCACAAAGAATTCACAAAGACTCAAAAAACTCTCCTAAAAATCAAATTCACTCAAAATTTTCTCTAGCTTTGAAAACAAGCATGTATTTATGTATTGAAGAGATATTAAATTAAGAAACCAAGTCTTCTTTTTATAGATTCAAAACATAACAAAATTCAAAAAAAAATTTGGAAACTATTAAGAAAATAATTGGCTGAAAAAAGAAATAACAGGTTGATTTTCCAAAATACATTTAGCAGATTTAAAACAAATTTTGAGCAGTTGAAACTGAAAATGGAAACAAAAATAACTAAAAAATAGTTTTAAAGATAAACTCCATTAGAGAAATTTTAACAGATTATTTCTTCAAATAATCAATTAAAAAACTATACTTTTCAGGTAAGAGAAATTTAAACCAATTGAAAAAACTTTTGATCAATTGAAAAAGTTGCAGTGTTTAAAAAACAGAAATGTTAACAAGTTGAAAGCACTTTTAATTGATTGAAAAACTTTTTAGTTATTTAAAAACAATTTAACTCTTTTGAAAATGTTTTATACTTGGAACCTTCACCATATGTTTGAGATAGAAGATAAATTAAGACACCAAACACTAGACTACGCTACCTAGACTCTTAATGAGGCAACAAGTCTTTTCTTCAAGGCTTATGGCTTCATTAAACATCTTTAGTTGAGTAGCTTGAGATATCCAACACAAACACCCAACAAAGTCTGAGTCAAAAAATCCTTCTATTTAAACTTCTCCAGTAGACCTTATGCCTCCACCATAAACCAAGACTCTTCCAAGTGACCCCTTCGAATAACATAGGATCCGCTAAAGAGCTTGCTAATGTGCTCACCCAGGGTTAGACATAAACCTGCTTACAAATATTTATATCATAAGTTATGTTAGGACTTGTGTAGACCATAACATACATAACAAAACCAACGAGATTAACATATGGAAGACAATCCATATAACATTATTCATCCATCGTCTTAGGAGATTGGTCATCACTCAGCTTGTAGTGAGAAACAAGAGGTATGAAAATAGGTTTTAAGTTAGTTATGTCAGACTTATCTAGGATTTTTCAAGATATGTTTCTTGAGACAAGTACATACACTTTAAGCCAGGTCATCTAGTGATCTCAATCCCCAATTTCTTCCTAGCAACTCCTAGATCCTTCATTTGAAACTCCTTATTCAACTCAGTTTTAACATTTTGTACCTCAGGTTTACTATTTCTTACTATCAAAATATCGTCCACATACTATCACAATATAATGAACAAACCATCTGTTATAAACTTGAACTAGACGCAAGTATCATGCTTGTTACACTAAAAACCAGTTCGAGCAATGAATTCATCAAACCATACAAATATCTATTTAGTTTACAAACATAATCTTCCTTGTCACCTAACCCAAATCCTTTTGGTTTCTTCATGTAGATGGTTTCATCTAAGTTTCCATAAAGAAATGAACTCTTAACATCCATTTGTTCTAGCTCAAGATTAAGCTCAAGACCATAGCTAACAACATCCTTATTGATATGTGTTTCACAACAGGGATCATTGCAATCAATTCCTTCCCTCTATGTAAAACTTCTAGCCACTAGTTTCACGTTGAATCTTTGTTAATCGGTTCCTGGATCGCCATTTTTTCTTTCAAAAATCCATTTGCAGTTGACCTACCTAAAACCCTCAAGTTTATGATCCAGATTTCGAGTATTATTAAGATTAAGCAACTTCATATGGAGGATGAGATTGAATATTTGAGGAAGAACCACATATGGATGCTTTTTGATCTACCAAGTAAGTTAAAGGTGGTAGCATGCAAATGGGTGTTCAAGAAGAATGAGGGAATATCAGGTGTAGGGGAATAGAGGTTCAAGTCTAGACTAGTAGTAAAAGGTTTTACATAAGTAGATAGGATAGACTATAATGAGATCTTATCACCTATTGTAAAACATTGTTCAATAAGGATTTTAATATGTATTGTTAACTAGTATAATTTGGTGTTGAAACAGTTAGACATGAAGACAACTTTTTTTCATGGAATCTTAGAAGAGACCATCTACATATAGTAACATGAAGAGTTTGTTGAAGAGGGGGAAGGTGTTTCTCTTAAAGAAATCATTATATGGATTGAAACTGTCCAAGGTAGCGGTACAAGAGATTTGACGACTTCCGAATTATAAAATTGAATTTGATAAACTCAAAGAAAAATTAAGTTTAGAGTTTGAAATGAAGGATTTTGGTCCCACAAGAAGAATACTGGAGATAGACATACATATGAATTAGACAATAAATATATTGTGTCTATCTTAACAGATACTTACAGAAGGTGGTTGAGAGATTTATGATGCATGAATCTAAACATGTGGGAACACCTTTGGGACATCACACGAATTACCCAAGCTCTTAGCTCAAAGGAAGAAAGGAGGGAGATGAAGACTACATATGCTAATAGAGTAGGGAGCATAATGTATGGAATGGTATGTAGTAGATCCAATCTAACACATGTTGTTAGTGTGATTAGCAAGTTCATGTCAAATCGTAGACATGCTTATTGGGAGACTTTGAAGTGGATACTGATATATTTGGATGGAACAATATCGTCTAGTCTGGTGTATAGACGGCTTACCCATAATAGAGTTGTTATAGAGGGGTTTGTAGATGTTGAGTATGCAGGGAATGTTGATACCAGAGAGTCACTTTTTGGGTATGTTTTTACATTGTTTGGAACTATAGTTTTCTGAAAATCCAGTTTACAATCAATGGTGGCTTTATCTACTACCTGAGAAGAGTATATCACACTCACAAGGGAGTGAATGGAGCATTGTGGTTGAAGGATGTGATTGGAGAGTTGGGTATTGTGCAAGATTGGATGAGTATTCATTGTGATAATCAAAGTGTTATTCATCTAGTTGATCATCAGATGTATCACGAAAGGACAAAATATATAGATGTTATACTACACTTTGTTAGAGAAATTGTTGAGGTTGGAGAGGTCAGAATCAAGAAAATAGCCTCAGAGAAGAATCTCACATATGTGTTTGGAAAGTCCTTGTGAAGATTGAGGTTTAAACGGTGCTTGCAGTGGATTAATTTTTCGTTTGAGGATAAAGGAAGATTATTCTGAGATTTCTCCCATGATTTCGAGTCAAGATGGAGGAGAATTGTGAAGATTGACTCTAAATCATGTTTGGCAAACCATATGTTGGAGTAATCGTCTGATGAAAAGGAGCAGAAAATCGTCTACTAGAGGTTGTCTAGTAGTGGTGTTACAAATTGTCTGGTGCAAAAATTTATTAGGTTTAGTTTTTTAAAAGGTATTTTTATTATTTTCTTAGTCTGTGTTTTATATATGAAGATCGTATAAACAATACCCTGTATTGTGTTACACTCTATTTATGTAACCTTTGAATGTTAATAAAAGTATTTTTTTTACTTGTTATTGTATTTGCTTACTTGTTATTGTTCTTGTTCAAAACGTAAGAATAACGTTTTCCTCTAATATCTTGTGCGTATGATTTAATAAAGAAATGGTTTTATCATTCATACTACTATACTCTCTCTCTTATGTAGGTATATCTCTTGGTGTAAAAAAGTATACTATAGAATTATTTTGTTGTACGAATGCTATTACTCCTATCTTGCTTCCTTTTTTTGTTTTGTTTTGTTTTTTTCCTTTTTCCGGAAAATTGGGCAGACAGTGATGAGTGATCCATGAGCATGTAATTGGGCTATCGTGGGACTTGGTGTATTAATTATTGGACCCAGTGTACGAGTGGCTGAGCCAGTGAAACATCTTCAACCAGTAGACAACTTAGCCCAAGTACCCATAACATGTGGGAACATCCATCCTCTGAAAAGTCTTGAGTCCCACATAAACAAAGGTAACCAACCCCCCCTGTGTTTCTTAATAAGGTTAGGTTCTCTACCCAAATTTCATTATACCTCGTCCCCTACTCCTGTACCTATTCTTCTGTCACAAATATCCACTTCTAACATGGCCATATTCTGGTTGTTCACTTAAGTAAGATGGTTCCACAAAAAAGGCAAGACTCGAAACATTGTATTTACAACTATTTGTTGTTACCCATATATACATAGCAAAATGGTTAACAATTTGGCAATAATTTTAATATTTTAACTTCTGTATCCAAAGCATTTGAATGTTTTTCATTGTCGAATGAGTATAAAAAAGACCAACTTTTGACCTGGTGAAAAACACAGGTCCCCGCAGATATAATTGGTTGCAGTTGTACCAAAAATTAAAAGAAACATTTTCTAGTAAAATTTTTAAGGTGTGATGTGAGTAATGCCTAAATGGCTTCAACGTTACCGTGTGACATTACAAGGAATGTGCGAGAAGAATATTATAATAATTTGTAATTCGGAGTTAGTGAACAGAATCCTAGTACGTTGGATTTTTGTATGGTAGATACGGATAGACACAAAATTCAAGCATTCACCTTGTAGAGAAAAAAACATTCAAGAAAATTACAGGTGATTTGAGGATGAAATGTCTATTCTCTAAGAGACAGTCCACTACTGTCCAAAGCTAAGAAGTTGTTAAATCCTAAAAGGCCACAAACATAAGTAGTTGTTAGCACTAACTAATCATCTTATCACCAAGCCAGTCACCACGTAAGGTAAATGGGGGAATGATGGATGAAGTAACTGAGTAATAATTGAAATCAGAGGCAGCTACTACAGTTCCCCAGTTCTTGAACAATGGCTTCCATGGCTGGCCTCTCGAAAGGAGACTCATGGGAGCAAAGCAAAGCTATTTTTGCCAGTTTAGCTGCTTCATATTCAAAGTATCTTCCATGAAGATTTGGGTCCATAAATTCTTGGAACTTGGAGGACTCCGCAGCAAGCCTTATTGAGCTAGTGATCTCTTGCTTCCCTGAAAGGATCTGGAAAAGCAGCACCCCAAAAGCATAGACATCACTTGTCTGCGCAAGCCTCCCAGTAGTGGCATATTCAGGAGCCAGGTAACCCTTTGCTGCACTGCCCTTGAGTGCAGAGAAGACAATATCATTAGTAAGAAGCTTGTACAGGCCAGAACCTGCCAACAATGGATTGTACCGCTGATCAATGAGGACTTTGTCAGCTGAGATGTTTTGGTGAACAATAACTGGTTTGTTTGCTTTGTATGCATGTAAATATGCCATACCTGATCAAGAAAAAATGGTTTAGTATAGACCTCAAATAGAAAGCATAAGCAAGTACTTTTATTTAATTACATTATAGAAAGATAATTCATAAAGGGTTGGATAGAGAGGTAACCTTTTGCAACCCCTTTCACAATAGAAACTCTAGTTGACCATTCAAGGACTTCACCATCTCCTTCCTTGACATCAAGAAGGCGTGAAAGGTTTCCACTAGAAACAAAATCATAAATCAGAAAGCATTCACCTCGTCCCCTTGAACAACAAAATCCTCTCAACCTCACTACATTATCATTCCTCAATGAGGTCAACATGTTCAGTCCCTTCATAAACTCAGCTTCATCCGACTTGCAACTAGTTTTACTTATGCTCTTCACAGCAACAACGGATCCATCTCTTAAAACTCCTCTATATGTTGCACTAAAGCTATTCTTCCCCAACAGATTCAACTCTGAGAAATACTGAGTAGCAGACTCCACTTCTTCCAAATTGAACCTCAAACTCTGGAACATATCTTGGCTATACCCACTGAGATTTCTACTCTCAGCCAAAGGGTCCCATCCAGTAGAGTACTCAAGGCTGACCAAAAGAGATCCATTTTTCCTATATACACCCATGGCCTCCTCAGTACTTTGACGATTGTCACTGATATGAAAAGAACCTCCAAGCTTTTGTTTTCTCCGACGATACAGTGTGAAAGTCAAAACACCAATTGCAGACATTGCAATTATAACCACAAATATGCCAACAGCAATTGAAGTGGATTGATTTGATTTTGATGAATTAAGGCACTGAGTACCATTGCATGGTAACTTCACATTTGCAGTTTCAGGGATATCTCTTGTGGCTGCTCCATAAGGTTCAGGTCTGCTTGGAATGACATGATCTGAAGCGTTGCAAGCTTTCAAGGATGAAAACCCAACTCCACATAACCCCAGGTTGTACTCATACAGAAATCCATCATCAAGTCTCTTCAGAGCTTCATTGAACCAAAAAGGAAAATAAACACACTTCAGATAATAAGTAAAACAAATTACTGAATAAATGGAAACAGTAACATATTATTACCAGGAGGTACATTCCCAGAAAGGGTATTGTTGTGAACATCCAAAACTCTCAGTGAAATAGCTTCAGCTAGGCTAGTGGGAATGGAACCAAAAAGATTATTAGAGCTCAAATCTAGCCTCGCCAGCATGCCCAAATCACCTAGACTGGCAGGGATAGCACCAGTTAACATGTTTGACTGCAATGCAACAACACTCAGCTTTTTCAAAGCTCCTAGCTGTGTAGGAATGCTTCCAGTCAACCGATTATAACAAAGCTGCAAAACTGTAAATAAAGTGAAAGGGAAAAATAAGCATACTGCGAAGTTTGAACAACCAACATAACACTGTTTCTAATCAAAACTGAGGATATCCACAGGAAGGACTGGTAGCAAAGCAACTTTAGTTTTCGAGCAAATGCTAAATGAAGAGAGTAAACAATCAACAGAATTAAAACTGCTATTTGTAGCTTACAAGTTTGTCAAAAAAATACAAGGATTCAAAAGCCAACGTTCAACATTATTAAAAAAAGGAAATACTATTTTGGAACAAGTGTAAGAGGGTTCCTGCACACCATTTGAGGGAACAAAGCAAAACAAATGGTACAGTACAACAAATAATCAAAAACCAAGCTCAAGTCTTTCAGCCAAAACCCATCTTCACTAAACAGCATTTAGGTACAGAAAAAAAAAAAGACAAACTTTAAATACGGAAAAATTAAGAAAAAAAACTAAGACAGAATAATAAAGGTTTTCGATCTTGTTCAACAAGAACACAACCACATACCTTGCAAGTTCTCCATGCTGGCTATCTCACGTGGGATTTCCCCAGACAGATTGTTTACATTCAAATACAAATCAACAAGCTCAGTCAAGTTTGCAATCTCTCTTGGTATGTCTCCATACAAAGAGTTATAATGCAAGTAGAGTCCGGTCAAGTGCTTGAGCCCTGCAATGGCTGGTGAAAGCTTCCCTGAGAGACCCTTACCCTGCAGAGAAACATTTGCCACCTGACCCTTCTCATTGCATGCCACTCCTTCAAAATATCCATCACATGGGTCACCATTGATAGTCCAAGAAGGTAGATAAAGGCTCTCTGGATCCAAACTGGCTTTCATATCCATTAGTGCTCTTAGCTCTCCATTCCCACACACCCATGTTGGGTTCGAGAGCAAAAACACAAGAGAGAATAGGAGCAGTTCTGAAAACGCCATTTTCAGTTCGGAATGAAAAAAAATAGAGGCTTACAATTAAACAAGCTCTGAACTTTTGGTTTTTGAATGAGACGCTATGTAACGCTTATGTTTCAGTGTGTAAAGCAAAGAGCAAAGAGAGTGGAAAAAGCGCATACAAGACAAGTGAAGTGGTGAACGGAAACAAGTCAAGTCATAAATCAAAGACAGTAGTAAAAAGTGGTGTCCGTGGAATGTTGCAAAAACTCAAAACTCTCCACTTTTCATGGCACACTCACTCTTTTTTTCATATCATTACGTAAGTTATTGTTAAATAACACTTTAATCTTGTTCAAATAATGTTTAAATGATTGACATTATCAACGTAATTATTCTTTCCTTTGCCAACATGGTATAATGAATCCAAAAGTGGAAAACAATAAAGGGAAGTAGATCATCAAAGCATTGAAGAAAAAAGGGGTAAAGTTTTCTTTCTTTGTGGGGTTGTGGTCTTATGGCTTTTATGTACACTTTTCTTCTAGAAAAAAAAATCATTTTTATGACTCTAATTGTTTTTACAGCTTTAAATATCCATTATTCAGGAAATGGTATTCTTAAAAAATTATTTGTCCTTGAGCACCACTTGTTTTATGTTATTATTGTTAATTATATATGTTTACCAATGTTATAATATATAGCCGGTTGTTTTTCTGATTTCAAACTTTACTAACAAACAAACTTTGAATTAAAATATTAGGATAAGTAGCAATGCTAGCATCCAGGTAGGATGGTTTAATATTGATACAAAACCAAAGTACACGAAAAATATAATAATCGATGTAATTTTAGTAATTTTATTTAATATGATCTTTTAATGAAATAATTTTATTTTCAATAAATAAAAACAATTTATTTATTTAATAAATTAAGTAATTAAATAATCTTTTCCTTTTAAAGTAACCAAATAAGTTTTCCTTTTTAAAATAATCACCACAATTTTTTTAACATTATTCTAATAAAATTATAATGCTTTTTAAATTGTATTACTTTAATATTTTTTAAGATCATTATTACAAAATTATATATTTTTTAAATTATATTATTTAATATATAAAAATTAAATATACTTACACGGAAATATAATAATATAATTTAATTTTAAAAAATAGATGTGGTTTAAAATTACTACATCTACATCTTGAAATTTCAAAATTCAAACCTTTTTTAGTTTTTTTTATAATTTCCTAGATTTATTTTAGTAGAAAATGTACTATGGTGGACTGCGAAATTAATTTGTCTGCTTTACAGGGCCCACCATTGATTATAACAGTGCCACGTCTGCCACGTTTGGGAATGAGTGAGGCACGCGCCTAGTGCGTGGCAATTGGTGAATGGAATGCTTTTCAAAATTCAAATTTCCCTGTTATCGTTCTACAGTAACTGACCTGTAACATATTACGGCCTCAACCTTATTATTACGGAATGAGAAGTAGGTATTTTTCGCCTGAGTAATATTATTTTTTATTTTTTAAAATAAGTAAAAAATAATAATTTTTAAAATTTTAGTAAATTTTGATATAATTAAATTCGATGACAGATAGACTTTAATTTCGTGATAAATATGATTTAAGTTTAACATTCATATATAAATTTTTTTGTCACAAGTACGATTTCCTTAATTCTAAAATAATTTTTTTTGCATTTTACAGAAAAAAAAAATGAAAAATATTAGGGATTTGAGTGTGAAGCATGAGCATGCATTTGAAATTATTTTTTCTGTCTGTGGGATTTGTTTGATTTGATCTTAAAATTTGGGTAATTGAGAAAGTTGTCTCACTCTTCCCTATATGGGACGTTTGGCACAGTATTTAATATATTCAGCATAACATAAGTGCTTTTGAAGCATACTGGTTTTGTTGCTATTTATTCTCTCTTTATCACACTATTACGCATTTATTTTATGTGGCTTTTAATTTTCTTTTATTTATATAAATTTTTACTACGGAATAAGCCATCTCTTACACATATAATGCCATGTACGACTTTTTACTGAGTTTCCATTGAAAGGATGGAAGAATAATAATTGATAAGTACAATATTAAACCTCATATGCATATTTTATTCGAATGAGAACTAAAATAAAAGGTAGTTTAAATAGATAAAAAGTTAAGCGGAAAACATACAAATTATGCACATTCAAATGAGTAAAATTAGTAAAATCGTAAAGAAATTATGTAAACAAAGTTTTTATACTAAAATATTTAAATTTAAATTTAACTTATAAACAATAAATTATTTGTTTACTGATATGAAAATATTTATTATATGTTATAAAATTTATATATATTTTTATTTCGCTAGTACTCCAAATAAAGACAAAAAATGGAAGTGGGGAATGTGCCAACTCAGTAAAGAGTAATAAAGAAAAATGTAAACCTACATTCATAAAATTTAACATTATTTATTTTGAAAAACATTTTAAAAAAATATAAACACGATAAATATTATAAAATACTACATCACTCATTATTTAAGTAATCTATCACTGACCAAATGCTAGTATCCAATGTTCACAAAGGAAAAATAAGTAAAACAATAGTCCAACATAATAATTAAGATGACAATAATTAACTATATATATATATATATATATATATATATATATATATATATATAAAGATATATATTTTATATAAAAAAATTTTTTTTTTTTATTTATATATATAAATATATAAAAAAAATATATATTTATATATATATATATATATATATATATATATATATATATATATAGTTAATTATTGTCATCT
>Ga0123342_1004940_pt1 | contig 19876 bp, 9 predicted proteins | sample Turbeawhitnodule_FD_89960 | JGI IMG/M metagenome (GOLD analysis project Ga0123342, IMG submission 89960) | Root nodule microbial communities of legume samples collected from Mexico - Turtle bean Mexico white nodule | ecosystem: Host-associated > Plants > Roots > Nodule | place: Mexico: Nepantla... | reverse complement strand
TCCACACCCACCTACCTCACCCACTGCATTCACTCACCTTTCACACTTTCACACGGTCAAACGATTCCTGAGCCAAGTCAGGAATCTGATGCTTTCATGTGGCATGCATGCAGGGGCACTGTTCAGCACAAAAGCAAGGGCACCAAAGTAACTTACTATGAATGACGTGGCACTCCCTCTCCTCAGCTCAACTTTCTCTTCATCTTTGGAGAGAACCGAAATTCACTCCCATTTCTCTTTCCTTCCACCCTCACTCGCAACAATTCATGGATCCAAATGGGGTGGTGTTGTGACTTCCGTCGTCGACAACAGGACCACCCCTGGAAGCAAACAAGCCCTAAATTACTAATACTTCGTGTATGTGTGAGAGAGGAGTCCATTTACTCACAACCTCTTTTTTCAAGCTCACACTCTCTCTAAGCAAACACACAGTGTAAATGTTCCTTTGAAAACATGCATTTTATTATCAATTAAAAGTTAAAAAAAATACAAATTTGAAGTGATCTCATGAGTTTCTATACGATTTTATGATTTAATGAGAAAGAGTGAGTTAGATAGTGATATTTATATCTATTTTTTGTTTTTTAATTAGTCAAATATGAATTAAATTTGGTGGGATGGTAGTGGCATTTGAGATAATAACTACCCATACACTAGAATTTTTTCTAATATTTTATATATAAATATTAATATTAAAATTAATAATTTTATTTATATATAAAAATTATAAAATTGATGAAATGAAATTAAATATAGTGCATAAGCTTACATACTTTTAGTATATTAATGAATTTAATATAAAATAACATAAATAAATAAAAATTAATGAATAAATTTTTGTGATAATAAATATATTACAATACAATAACAATACAATACAATAATTTGAACAAATATATTATATAAACAATTATCTAATACTATGTTCCCATAATGTATTTATAGTGAAAATGAAGTCCTCTTCACTAACCTCATGTTATCTTCATGCTGTAGTTTAATCCGCAAAAAAACTCTCAGAAAAATTATTACAATTAAAAAAAAAATTCATTATACTATACCAAGTACAACTATTGCAAAAAATTATCAATGTGTGTTTCTTCCATAAACATATTGTAAGCAAAATCATATTATAAGAAAGAGTGCGGTGATATTTATATCTATTTTTTGTTTTTTAATTAGTTAAATATGAATTAAATTTGGTGGGATGGTAGTGGCATTTGTGATAATAATACTGTGAAAGTTTGTTTGCACATGAATAACCCATCAACCAATTGGCCATTGATGAATATCCCATTATGAGGAGGTGGATTTAGATATGAGGTGACTTCTTCAATAAAACAAAAAAAATTCTTTAATAATTTTTCTTTTATATTTCAAAGAATGGAACACTTTCTTGTTCATTCTCTTGTCCAATAGCATATTCCTTCTTTGGATTTTGGTGGGGGAGATGTCACTTCATCAACCCTTACCTCAACATTTTAATATAAATGCAAAAGGTTATCCTCATTTCATTAATATATATATATATAAACTTTTATTTGTGTATATTTTAAATTGTTCATTGATATTTAAATTTTTGTCACTACTTGATTTTATGTTATTTTAACATCAAATATCGTTTTGTGTAATTTCAGTCTCTTTAATATATGATATTTTATTTTAATCTTAATCTTAATATAGGTAAATAATGATAGGTTTAACCAAAATAATTAAAATTAGCAATGAATTTTTTTTTATATTTTTTGGAAAAATATTATAATAAAAATTATATTAAAAAAATTTAAAACATATTTAAAGCCTTAAAAAAATTATAAATTTATATATTTAACTATGGATAAATGTATGTCATATTAGGGAAGAGTATGAAAAGGATGTTGATAAGTCCTTAAAGTTTTCTCAACAAAATGAAAAATCTATGATTGGAATATATTATTGTCTTTATGATTGTTGTTTAAATCATATGTGATCTTAGGTAGATACGTGATAAAGTGTTTATCTTTGATATAGTGTTATAGAATCTTGACATGACATGGAGAAATATTAGACATTTCAATTATGTTACCAATAACAACAAATCTTGAAGAAGGGGTGAACGATCATTTAGAGAAGATGTACATAAAGTTGGTAAACAAAAATTTGAAAAATCATGTGTATGATGCTTTTAAGTCTGAGCAACAATTATACCTAAGATGTAGTAACTTACACTATTATTAGCAACTTTAAGATTGTTTATTTTAAAAAAGAAAGAAATAGATCGATTCACATCTAAATTTTTATTATTAAAGGTTTAAAGAATCACTAGCTTACCCTACTTTCTACTTTTTGTTGTTTTTTTTATAGATTTAATTACCTTATTTATTCCTACATTTAGGGTCAATATTCAATTTTGTACAGTGGTTTTAAAAAAAATCAATTTGGTCTCTATGTTTTTTAAAATATATCCAAAATGGTCATTTTCGTTAAGTCTCCAAAATGACGTACATAATTCTTGAAATGTGTGTTATTTATATTACCTTCGTGGACTTTCCTTAATGGGCCAGATTTAGGAAGTTGGACCGCGTTTAGGGCTACATTACCTAACTCTTAGTCGCAGATTAGTTTCATTAACTTGGTTTAAGCGTAACTGAATTTCAAATGTCGTCGACCCACTTCAGTGAATCATGATATCGATCGGCTCATTAGTGAAAAACAAGACATGAAATCAGTCGTAAAGTTCTCACCAATACAAAAATTAATTATAAGACTCGTAAAAAGTAAAGATTCATTCAGTGTAGCTCCATTATCTAGTTTCAAAATTTAAACATTTTCTATCTTATTAAGACCACTTGAAACATATACGGGTGATAATGATGGTGAATCAACAAGGCATTGGCATGGAATTTGGTACTAAAATTCAAACTCATCATTTTTTTAAATTGAACCACAAATAAATAAACTCCATGTTAATCATAATAACTTCCTCAAAACTACAATCATATTATTGAAGTCAAATAATAGATTCTCGCTTTTATAATATAAAAAAATAAATTTTCACTGTTTATTGTTTACAACAGACTTTACAAAACACCCCAAGCTATCATATTATACAGAATAGAAGACAAAACTAGCATACCCTGAAATTCAAGCTGTGAGTTTCTCTTAACTTGGCAATCTCACCCATTTGGGTTGCAAGCAAATCACACCTTTCCGTCTCAACAATCTAAAACCTTGAGAATTTCAAAATGGAAGAGGGAAAACATTGTGAAACTAACAGCTTCAAGAAATTAACATGATACAAACAAGAGTTGTAGTGGACATGTGTTCACTATTTGAACAATCAATGAACAAACTTTCAATGTGAAATTGGTTATGCAGATACAAATTTATAGCCTTTACCATCTTGAATACCATATGTCTTATGCCTATTCTTCCTGCCATCTCTTCGAGGGAAATCTGCAGAATGGTGAGAACCATTATGAGTACGAGAAGATGCTCTATCTGTAAAATCTTTGCGGATTTCCCACAGAACCTCTACACAACTCTGCATAGATGGCCGTGATCGCCTCACTGGTGCAAGGCATTGGAAAGCTAGCTTGAGAACCTTTTGTACTGCTTTGTTTGAGGCTGGATTTCTCTTTAGTCTTTGATCCATGGCAATCACAATTTCTCCTTCTTTCAGCATCTGCATTGCCTGCATTGCATGTAAACTATATCAGCTCAAGGTTCATTGAAGTGTATTATATTCTCACAATTTCAATGCAATGATCACTATAAAACACAAAGCAAGTGGCATGCTGTGGTCTGCTTTCTATGTTGTTTGCCCATCTAATTCAATTTCATAAACAAACAAACTAATAGCTTCGCAGAAACATGAGGTTAGCTGATCAAATTTAGCAAGGATCTATGGATCTAATATACTCTTTGTTCAACAAACATTGCTCTACCATAATTTCTTTCCATATCTTCAATGATGATGCCTCTGCCTTGATGAATATTATATATTTTACAAGATGGATTCTGGTTCAAATTGAGGATAAGATTAAACTTAATTATCAAAACTAGAAAGGTATACCCAGTCATGGCCAATACCCAGTAGAATGATTGCATAATCAGACTCCCATGTAGGACTTCAAAACACAAAACTTGTGCCTTAAACTTTCTTGAAGAGAATAATTATCAAAACATCAATAAATGAAAATATAAGTCCACTGATAGGGTAATCACAGTAAGAAACTTGCTGTGAACAGAGATACTAATTCAACTTCTTTGGCATTAGATTAGTTTATCTCTATGCTTTTCATTAATTAACTGCACACTTACAAACAAAATCAACAATGCTTTTAATAGTTCAAAATGCTTCCTGGGACAACTTAGTTACTTGATACATACTTCAAAACAAAAAGAAAAGCAAATGTCAATCACAAGCTCTAACATCTATTTCTTGAATAATCCACTAACCACACTGTGCGTGCTTAGAATAGGGAGGATGTGCAAAAAAAAATTATGTCTTCTAAACTCGCATGACACATGTTCTTATAACTTGGTCTTTTTGCAATGCATTTGGTAGATTGGACCAACTTACCCATTTAATTGTAACTCTCTCACTAAGAGGTTTCTTTGGTTCAACTGGATATCGTCCTGTCATCATTTCAACAAGCAACACACCAAAAGAATAGACATCACTCTTTTCAGATAGATGTTGCGTTCGCATGTAGTCAGGATCTAAGTAGCCAGCTGTTCCTTTGATTTGAGTTGAAATATGGGTTGCAGCAGGGTCTTCTGCACCCTTCCGAGCAAAACCAAAGTCTGCTACTTTGGCCCTTAGTTTATCAGTGATTAAGATATTTGATGCTTTGATGTCCCTATGAATAATTGGATGATCTGTCAATCAAACACATACATTCAGGCATTAAGAGCACAAACAAGGCTAAATTATTACTTTATCAGGAATACATGTAGATACAGTGCAATAATTAAGCCATCCAAATTTGTTGTGACATATTTCTTATTTTGTAATCTAATTCCAATGATACATACCTGTGTACATGTGAAGGTAAGTAATTCCATGAGCTACATCAATGGCTATGTCCAGACGCTCACCAATTTCTAGTCCATTTCCCCGAATACCTGCATTAACAAGTGACAATTTATTTGTATGTCAATATTGGCCACATATTAAGTTCATGTTTTGCAAAAACAACCAGTATCTTGCTTCTACAAAAACTAAGTTTTTAGACAAAATTTGACTTTTGAAGACAGCCAAACATGTCACAAAGTTGAGTTTATTCTTCAAACTGGTTTGGAACATCCACACCGAAAACCAAAAATTGCTTATAGTATTTGATAACTGTACCACATGGCAGTATATAGACTATGAGGAGGGATTTCTGAAATCATTAGAGTTCCTTTATAAACTGGGCTTACCATCTAAATGGTCTCGAAGAGTTCCATTACTAACATATTCAAGAACAATAATCTTTTCATCTCCATGCTCCAAATACCCACGCCACCTTACAAGGTTCCTGTGCTCAATATTTGACAAGGTTTTTATTTCATTCTTGAACTCAGCTACGTTCTTGTTCTGTAAATCCTGCCAAAAGAACTTCCCTACATAAGGCTCATTGATGAAAGCTAAAAAAAAAATATGATCAGTCCTACATATGATGAATATGCTTCTCTTACATCAACTTCAATCACAATTGAAAAAGGTTTAGAAATGTGAAATAAGAAGAAGATGAACATCATTATGTCATACCTTATTGGCACGCTTCACAGCCACGAGGGATCCATCGTAAAGCCTTCCCTTATACACTGTACCAAACGCGCCTTCCCCAATCTTATTGTCTGGAGAGAACTTTGCTGTTGCCTTGTAAATTTCCTCAAAGGTGAAGTTCCCAATTCCAAGGTGACTACTTGAAGTGCCAGATGATGGAGAGGATTGAGATAATACCCCTTTTGATGAACTCCTAGAACTATCAGAGGATACATCTGTGGAAGCTGCAAATTTCAATAAATTTTAGTTTTGGAAAAACACATCAGAACGCAATCTCACAAACACATGATCATGCCCTAACCTAAATAGAATACCCTAAAGCATTTTTCAATTTTTAGATAAATAAAGGGTTGACTTGACCATGAACAAAAACACGGTGAAATCAATTCACATAACCAAATTGCAGAAAAGAAAGCACAAATCTTCATTCTTCAAACTTACACGATACCCCTCCAACTTTGTGTGTACCCTTTCTGTCATCACTTTGGGGGGCTTCTGGGGCAGATTTTCTTTTCCCAGATAGAAAAGATGAAAAAAAATTCTTGAAATATGTCAGAAAAGTATGGTTCTCAACACTGTGCCTCTGTGTGCCATTTCCTGCCCCTCTCTCTTGGACACCAACATTCCTTTTTCTTTTATCAGATTGATGCAAACTGTGGCCTGGTGTTTTCTTCATTTGCAGAAGCTAATGCTATTCCATATCAGCTCTTATAACCAAATATTAAAAGGAATATGATCTCATTGGCTTCCCTTTCAGGCATTTTGTTCTTCCAATGTGAATTTCCTTTCTGCAACTTGAAGTTATTATTATAATAAAAAAACCTACCTTTTTACATCCCACTAGTCAAAGGATCACCTGCCAAGAAAAAAAAAACCATTAAAACCATTCTAAGTCCATGGCTAGCTGGAGTTTGACCGGAATGTGCCAGTCAGAGTCACCACGCGGTTTTTCTTTGATCCTTCCTAATGAACAAATTGTTATAAACTATTGCAATGTTTCTCATATTATGTGTCTTTTAGAGGTAACATGACCATGAAAGATTCAAGTTACTGACTATCATCAAACGAATTTTTGTTATTAAAAAAATCTTTAACAGTGAATCTGGTTTTTTTATTCTGAAAAGTGGTTCTGTTTAAGTATTTGGATGAGATTTTAGTAATTGAGAAATGAATAATCAACATTTCTTTATTTCTAATGTGCAAATATTTTGAAATGAATACTTATATACGTATGAACAAAACAAATTACCAATTAGGTCACTGTTTATACAGATGGGTCCAGTCTGCAAAAGTTAGAAGTAGTAGTAGCAGATGTTACATGACTAAGTATTATTATTGGTGTTTTGTTATTGGTATTCATAATTTTGTTGATTTGAAAAGAATGATTCTTTTTTCAGAAAGAAAAAACTGAGACCAAGAAACTATTGATGCACAAGATGAGTTGTTAGTCAGAAAGTATGACCATGGTTGTTCTTTGTCTTGTAGTGGAAGAAAAGATGTTGTTTGAGGATTCCAGGAAATTGACAGACAATTTCTAGGTACGAGGAAGGACAAAAACATTGACGGAAGTGAATCTTAAGACCCCAAGAATGACATGTGATTGATTTACAATATCACTATACAAAAGAGCCTCATCTAAACAGTGACTAAGTAACTAGATCATCACCAGTTTTGAATTGCAGCGTTGAATATGCTTCTGATTCAAACAAAACGAGAGAGTTATAAAACAGAAAAAGTCACTAGAGAAATTCAAACAGAAAAAAGTGAATAAGATAAACAATATTTAAAGATAAACAATGTTTGAAGTTAGAGTCTTAAAGTTTATTCACTATCGGTGTCGAATTATCAGTGTAATTAAAGATTGGAAACTAGTAAAATACAATATTTTTTCTTCCTTCATGTTTTTTTAATACCAGTAATAAAAGAAACTATTGTTAATTGTGTGAATTAGTTAACGGAAGTATACTAAATTAAAAGTTTTGAAGTTAAATTCTAGATAATGAAGAAGAGTTTTATGGTTTATAATAATAATCCTATGTGATTTCTTTTTTTTAATAATGGGATACCTGCAAAATTATTATGAAGTTTAAGTTAATCTGATAATGATCTGAAAGTTAAAAAAAAATTGTGATTGTTTCCCTTATTTATATTTTTTGATTGAATCTTTAGTGTCATAAGTCTGATGTAGAGTCCAAAAAAAGACTCAATCATGCTTTAATCATCTTTTACAAATAATATGACATACTATGACTAATGATGTTTTATGATCTTTTGTAATTTATGTTAGTTATTCCAAAAGATCGATGGTGTTATCGACTTATTAGTCTTTCATAACTTAACAAAAATATTTCTTATAAAAAAATACATTTAATTGTGTGATTAAAGAATTCATTTTTCTTGAAACTAATTTACACACATAATTGCATACAATATGATATAAAATTAATTTTATAAAAATCGATTCTATAAACAAATTAATTAAATTGTTAATCCACAAGAAAAATCTTGATTGTTAGCTTTGAGTTAAGGTATCATAATATCTATGACAACAAAATTCTTAAACACTTGTTGAATCTATGAAGCGCGACAGTTTGAAAGCCCATGGGAGGGGGTTGAACTTAAGTTATGGATTGTTCATTAGAACAAGGGTCACTTCAATAGAAAAAAAATCGAAACTATGTTATTGGCATGACTCACCTATGACCATGTGTGAACCCTACTCACTAATTTAAAGAAAAATTCATTAATACTATATTTTGTAACATTTTTATAAGTATGTTTCTTATTATTCAAAATTATTAAAATTACAGAAAACATGAGAAAGACACGAATTTGATTTAGACCTATCTATTCTCTTCATTAACTTCAACGTAACGTTTGGGGATAATTGAACCGCTTTGGTTGACATTTTTTTGCTTTGACCACGAGTAGTTATAATTTTTTAATTAATAGGCCATTTATTTAATTTAGTCTTATAGCCAAGCAACTTTGTTCATTGTTGAACATTCAGATAGTTTATAAGTAAAAAATAATATTACTTTTCTAAATCGATTTTCTTGAGTTAAATTATATCCAAATTCGTATTTAGTATAGGTAATAATAAATATTAGTTCACAATTTTTTTAATCTATAGTTAATATATATATTTATTCAAAACAGACCAACTTTATTGTGGTCCAACGGGCCAGAAGGACAAACTGAACCATAAAATAGATGTGGCTTCTTCCTGCACATCCATAGGTTCTTACTGTACCCATAAAATTTGTAATTCTTCCAAAAGTATTCTTATGTAACAAAATTGAAGTGTTTAAAGGTTTGGTTATGGCGATTTTTTTTTTTATATTTTTAATTATATAATTCAATTATTTTTTAGATTAAAAATTCTGGAATTAATTAAAATATATGTGCATCTTATAGATTAGTCAATTTAAAACTTGTTCCGAACCCAGTAAAATATTATGGATTAATATATTATAAATTGCATAATTCTAAAACTAATTTATGATTGTTTTGTAGATTGTGTTTTCCAGATTACATATCCATAATCTTTAAGTATTTTTAGAATAATTTTTAAATTATGTAATTTAAATTGTGTTTAAAAATAAATCGCGTTCAAATGAATGACAAATGCAAAAAAGCTGTAAAATACAAATGAAAAACCAATATTTTCTACAAATGCAATATTACTGCACCACAAACGGTATAAAGAACCACTTAAAAAAACCTTCAACGAAAACACAAATGGAGTGCTAAAGACTGAGGGGTGCTGTGGAGAAAAAAATTTAGGATTTTTTAATATTTTTACTAAAAAATAACGTAGTTTCATTTGACGTATGCGATGCTAGAAATTATGGAGGTGTAGAAAGAAACAGTCTAAAACAGATAGGGGCAAAAGAAATTTGGACCGATCCAACAACTCTTTAAACCCAAATCTAATTTAAGATTAATCAAATACTCCTGAATCATTTATCTATTATGGTTTTTTTTCTAAAACTGGTCAATTTTTTTATTTTCCCAAAATGGAAAAAAAAATTCTTAAAAGGAGTAATTAAAAAAAAATAAAAAATAACATAAACAATTTCTAATATTATAATTTAGAAATAAAATAAATAAAATCTTATTTCTGAAATACGATTTCATTATAAATGTTTTCTGTATTTTAATAAAAAATAATATATATTTTCCTATATTATAATATAAATATTAAAAATATATATAATAACTAATTTTTATATATGTGATATGTTTATAATATTTAAATATATATATTTTTAGTATTTAAAATTAAAAATAATATAAAAATAAATAAATTTAATTTATTATATAACAATTTTTATATATAATTAAAGAAAATTAAGTTTTTATTAAATTTTTTTTAAACTAAATAAGTTTTCATAAAATATTTCATATATTTTAAATACTGTTGAATTTTATCCTATCTAAAATTAAGATTATTAGCCTATTTATGTAACATCGAATTTCATTCAAAATCTTACATAAAAAATCAAACTAACTAACAATTAATTATATACATAAAAAAATTAATTAACCTTTTTAAATAAAATTGAGCATATGAGTAATAATAGAATATAAACTTTTGAACATATCAAATAATAATAATAATAGAATATAAACATTTGAATTATTTTTGAACTTTTATGACAATAAGTTTTCAATTAGCATTCTCCATCTTAACTTTCCATTCCGTTGAGTTACTGGTTTACTTTAACATTTCAAATTTAGAATTTTACTAACTTAATTTTTCATTATAAATTAAATTTACTTTATCTAATTTCTTAAAATTATTACTTATATTATTTTATAATATTTTTTAATTTAAATAATAATAATAAATATTATAAATATATCACACATACGAATTCACGAATTCAGTTCATTATAATTTATATTATATCAGAAAACGTAATGTATATTAATTTATATTATAATATAAGAAAGATGAAATCTTATTTCACAAATACAATCTTAATTTTACTATTTTTTTAAACTTTATATATTAAAATATATTATGATATTAAGAAACGTAAAATACGATTTCTTTTTTATATTGTATTTCATATATACGATTTTTAAACTTTGATACAATTTTAATTTTAGTACTTTTTAAACTTTATATATTAAAATATATTACAATATTAGAAAACGTAAAATACGATTTCTTTTTTAAATTGTATTTCATATATACAATTTTTTAAATATGTGTATACAGTTGGCGATTTCTCTTTATTAATATCCTAGTTTCATTCCATGTTGTCTATTTACTAATTTCGAATATAATTTTGTTTTCCTATTTTTTGTAAAATAAAAACAAATTTACAGCAGTTTTGTAAAAAAACCTCTATTGTGCATCACCGCACCATAAACAACATAGCAAGCATAATCGGAATAAAAATAGTTCAATATTATACTTTCATTCTTGACAACTAAATCTAGAGAATAAATCTTTACGCCACAACATGAACAAAACAATACCCTTCGTTTAACTTCAATTGAACTTGCACAGGTCTCGTTCATACCTGCACAGAATATGACCAAAGTTTACAGGTATCCATGAAGCTAAACATCACATGAAATTAGCAGAACAAGAAGTTTTACTCTAAAACACAATGTAATAGATCTAACAATTCTTCATCCTCCGAAACCGTAGAGAGTCCTTCCTTGTCTTTTGAGTGCATAAACAACATCCATAGCAGTAACAGTCTTCCTCCTAGCATGCTCAGTGTAGGTAACTGCATCACGAATTACATTCTCCAAGAAGATTTTGAGAACACCTCTGGTCTCCTCATATATCAAACCGCTGATCCTCTTGACGCCACCTCTTCTTGCCAACCTACGAAAGGCAGGCTTGGTTATTCCCTGGATGTTATCGCGAAGCACCTTCCTGTGCCTCTTGGCACCTCCCTTGCCCAAACCCTTTCCACCTTTTCCACGACCTGACATTTTCTCAGTACAGTTTGGCTACTAACTCAGATTTAGGGATTTGTAGTTTTGAATTCAATTGCAATGATCATGAAGAGGAAATTGGGGGTATTTATTGGAGCGGGAAGAGAGAGCTGGCGTGCTTTTTGAAATCTAATCTCTGACGTTGGATTTTGAATTGATCGACGGTTACACTTTGTGATCCGTGGGACGATAACTCCACAAATAAGGACCGTCGATAAGTTATTTCAACGGTCAGATATTGTTTTATAACGCGTATGCGGATTGCGACTTTATTTTGGCGGAGTTTTGGTGGCGGCACTTTTTAGAACTTTTTAAAATAAAACAGAGTAGAAACTACCTTTATTCTGTATTTAATCAGTAATTATTACTCAGAAAATAAAAACTATTTTTTAGATTAAATTGTTTTCTTATAATGTTATAAATCTATTAAGTATATATGTAATAAATTATTTAATATTCTCTCAAAATGGGTTAATTGCACTCAATAAAACCAGCCCCACTTATAAATAATTTGGTCTTACCTTTGTTCACTTAATATTTAATTTTAAAAATATTAGTTCGTTCAATCTAACCCACCTTAAATAAGATAAATGAGTAAAATAACTTAAATTTAAAAGAATTATTTTGAAAAAACATTTTTAATATACTTAATAAATTGCAATATATAAAATTAAAACTCCATAATTAAAAATAGTATAATACATAATTCATAATAAATTATAAGTAAACATATCAGTTCACTTTTTAATTTTTAAAAACATCAAAATTTTAAGATTTCAACATTAATTTTATTAATCTTTTCACATAACATATATACATAATAGAATAAAGAATAAAATTTTTAAGTTAGTTTTATTTTTATAATGACATATTCATTATAAAAGTTCAATCTCCAGAAAATGAAAGAAATGACACTCACTAGCTCTTCACCTTCCTGCTTATATCTTCCATAACTTGGAAGGCAGACTTTTATTATTCTCTAATGGAGACTTCTGTGAATTTTAAATGAAATTATTTCTTAATTTTTATTTATAGTTATTTTTGTCTTTATATTTATATTTTAATTAGTTAACAATATAAATTACAAAAGTTTATTTAGTTTAGTAGTTTGATTCTATTTTTCATATAGTACAACTAAAAAGATATTTTTGTAAAATGCAAAGAACATTGTTTTAGAAACAGGCCTTTAGGAATATAAATTATTCATGTCATTTATTTATAGATTATAAATAGGTGTAATTTAAAGGTCTCGAAGAAAAGATTAAAGAATTCTGTGAACTTTTAATGATATTATTTCCTTAATTTTTATTTATTTTTGTCTTTATATTAAATTAGTTAACAATTTGAATTAGAAAAGTTTATTTAGTTTAGAAGTTTGAATATTTTTTCATAGAGTAGAACTAAAAAATTATTTTTGTAAAATGGAAAGAAAAACAATACTTTTGAAACAAGCCTTTAAGAATATATATTATTCATGTCATTTATTTATAGATTATAAATGGGTAATTTAATGGATCCTAACAAAGGTCTCAAAGAAAAGATTAAAGAATCCAATCCATGGCGTAAATATGAATTGGTGATATCATTGCACAAAATTCAAGTTAAGCCTTAGAATGCAGTCTAATGTATAAATGTATTCAGTTTCTTCTTTAGGAGTAGATTTTGTGTTCTCCACTATCAATTAAAGAAAGGTTGCAACAGTAATTCCAACAAAGAGAATGTTAATCCATATAATTTCAAAAGTTTCACATTATGTATCAGACGTAGTAAAACCAAACAAGTCCCTATTACAAAAATAGAACCCTAGAACTAGAAACATTCATAAGAATGGAACCATAGAAAAACAAAAGAAAGAACTGTTCAGCCTCCAAATCCGTAGAGAGTCCTTCCCTGCCTCTTGAGCGCATAAACAACATCCATTGCAGTTACAGTCTTCCTCCTTGCGTGCTCGGTGTAAGTCACTGCATCTCGAATCACATTCTCCAAGAATATCTTGAGCACACCTCTAGTTTCCTCATAGATCAAACCGCTGATTCTCTTGACGCCTCCTCTTCTAGCCAATCTACGAATTGCAGGTTTTGTGATGCCCTGAATGTTATCGCGGAGCACCTTTCTGTGCCTCTTGGCGCCTCCCTTTCCCAAACCCTTACCACCTTTTCCACGGCCAGACATTTTTCAAAGAACTTTCCAACAAACTCGAATTTAGGGATTTGAGGTTTCAGATTCAAAATGCAATGAAAGAGAAGAGGAAGATTGGGGTATTTATTGGAGCGGGAAGAGGGTGCTGGCGTGTTTTTGAAATCAGATCTCTACCGTTGGATTTAGGAGTAATCGACGGTTGTTCTTCATGATCCGTGGACTAATAAATGAACATTTAAGAAACGTTGATGAGAAAGTTTCTACGGTCAGATATTGTTTTGTAACCAGGTGCGGATTAGGACTAGTTTCGGTTGCTGCTCCTTTCTCTTATGTAACAAGGGTAGTTTTGCCATTTACTACTCGATGTAAGAGAAAATAAGTTTGGTATAAGAAAAAAAAAACCTCGACACATTTGTTAAAGAAATTGAATAAACCTAAGAAAAAAATCCTCATAAATCTAATTTAAAACAAAACAATTGAAATATTAATTTATTTTATATCAATAAATTTCTGAAATTCCATAATTGTTCTTCATTACAGAAAATCTGGAATTGAAAAAAAAATAGAAAAAGAAATCCATGATAAAGTTTCTGTAGTACAAAATTTAGTACAAATTCATTCTTATATTTTAAAAAATTAATCAATTTACCTTTTATTTTGTTATAATTAATAATAATATTTTTATATAAAATAATTATTTTATATAAATAATTCTATTTATTTTTATTATAAATATTTTTATTTATGTATTTTTAATAATATTATTAACTATTTGATATAAATAAAATAAAATAAAAATAATAATTAATAATAATATTATTATATAATAAGTTTATTTAATTATTATTAATTCATTTGATTTATATTCATTATTTTTATTCCTAAAATTGTTTAAATTAATATTATTATTTTATAAATTAATTCTAAATATTATTCTTATTTGAATATTTAAATATTCATATTATCAATATTAATATATTTTTTATTACTATAACATATATATAAATATATTTCTAATATTGTTATATTATATAATTAAATTATATTATTATAATTAATTACTTTAATAACTATTATAAAATTTAAATATCATAATCGATTAAGTTAACATATGTATGACATAGAATTTATATCCATAACCGAATATTTTAATTTTATAATAATTGTATTTATACTTTTATAATTTAATTGTATTTTTTATGTTTTATTATATGTGTAGTATAATTTTAAAAAATATAAATATGAAATGTGAATAATTTATATTAAATATTGTGAATAAAATATGAGGGTATATAAGTCATATTATATATTTATATATTTGTGTAAGATTTTTTCTCGTTTCTTCTTCATTTATCTACAACTTCTCCCGCACTTTTTCGCCCTCCCACCCTTTCCCATCTCCTAATTCAAATAGGGGGTGCACCCTTGCTTCCATATGTATGAACAGTGTACCCCATAATCCAAACATGTTGTTATTATCCTTTCAAGGATTGTTCGGTTTGTCGGGGAAAGGTTGTGACCAATGTTGAGTGTCACTATTGTCATAGGCTATTTTGTGCAAGTACTTGGCATGGAACTATGAGGAATTTCAAATGAATAGAGATCATAGAGATTGGATAACATGTTTTTCAAGTTGCACAAAGAGAAAAATTGCCAAAAATGACAGAATTATATGAGAATAAAATATCGATGTATAAACGAATCTCTTATGCTTTGTTTGGATTAAGAGGGAATTTGTGGAAAGAGAATGATGTAAATTTGTGAGAATTATAGATGATGTGTGATGATGTATGAGATTGTTTAGATTGATTGATGATAAACTGGATTTGTGATGATACTTTATTGAAATTTGTGAGTGATGTGATAGTTGAAAGGAAATTTATAAATTATTTTAAATGTGTAAAATGTAAGTTTACAAATTTATATTTCTTATTAAAAAATATTTGAATAATGAATTATGATATTTTTTTTATATTTGACTTAATTAAATTTTTTTAATATATAATATTCATAATTTTGTGTTAAATTGAAAAAAAATATTAAATATATTAAAATCAGTGAAAATAATATTTATTATTGTATATTTTTGTTATTTTATATAACTATATATGTTTTGTTGATATTATAATTTTATTTTACTATTTTCATTATTTATAATTACATGTTGTTACTAATGGTATAATTAATTATTTTTATATTTGATAAATAAATTTATTTAATGTTTATTTTTGTATATTGTATATATATATATATATATATAATTATGTTTTTGGAAATGCATGCACATGGATATTTTGGTCAAATACAGTAAACTTACGTGAAATTATTGTCAATCTCTTCATTTGTGTGAATAATAAAAAAAATGGTCTCACTCTCTCCCTCGTCCTCTCTCTCACTCTCAAAATCACTGAAACAAACATAAAAAGTTCTCACTCGTCTCTCCCTCCTCATTACACTGGAAACAAACACAGTAATACTTGACTTCTCAGACAATAATAGAGTTAACGTTACCCATAACTTCTCATGCAACAACAAAGCTTAAGTTCCATGTACATGAAAAAGCAGAACTATGAAATTTGTTATAGAGAATTTCTATGAGACATATAGGTTTGTGATTCAAGATACCTGGTGATCTCGTCTACTAATAATACATTTTGGCCAAACTATTTGTCAATAGAGAGAAAAGGAAGGCAAGTCATTCTTAAGGTGAAGATAAATCAACATTATTGAAATAAGTATTTTTGAATTGTACTATCAAATATAAATTAAAAATCATATTATCATTTGTATATTTTAGTTTAGAGATATTCCTTTAGGTTAGTTTAGCCAGAAACAGTGGTTTCTAGTTTAGTTGTTGTTCTTCCTTGATCAAGTCATATTCTTTCTCTTATATACAATAGTGTTCTCCCCCCTTCTCCTTGTATTTGTTATTGTTTTGAGTTTTATTTCCAAATTAATTATTGTCCCACATATACAATCAGTCTTCGTAACGCCCTGTCATCTTTATGAAAAGTAGATAAGATATTTTTTCATTACTCTAAAGATCAACATTAAGATCGTTTCACCACATGATTTAGGTCGATCCATGACCTCACAGCTCCCTAGCCTCAGGTGTAAGCCAAAGAGGCTAATAAGTTCACAACCATTAACTCCAGAGATCAACAATAAGAATGTTTTACTACATGATTGGGCTCAGTCCATGACCTCACAACCCCCTAGCCTTAGGCATAAGCCAATGAGGCTAATTAGTTCATAAATATTAACTCCATAGATCAACATTAAAACTATTTCACCACATGATTAGGCTCGGTCCATGACCTCACAGTCTCCTAACCTCAGGCGTAAGCCAATGAGACCAATAAGTTCATAATCATTAACTCCAAAGATCAATATTAAGACCATTTCACCACATGATTAGGCTTGCCCCATGACCTCACAGACCCCAAGCCTCTGGCATAAGCCAATGAGGTTGATAAGTTCATAAACCATTAACTTCAGAAATTGATATTAGAGTTTATGGTGGAGATAATACTCTCAAGATTCAAAGTCTTGCCCAAAAATTTTCATGGTCCGATGTCTTATTCGGGTTGGAACAAGTTATCCATTTTGCTCGGTCCGAAGTAGATTGTGATAAGAAGCGAATGAAAGAAATGCAACAAGAGTTAGAACAAGTTTGTCAACAACTTGGCAATTGGAATCCAAACTATATGAGACATCTCAAGATCAAGACGATGTATATTTTAAACTTCAATGTACTTAGAAGACTATACGAAACACCAAAATGAGCATCGAGCATATAAAGTTGCTTAGGATACTATTGAGAGCATGCTTCACAACAAAGTTCATACTTCACAACAAAGTTCATACTTTGTGCTTTAGAGGCTGCTAAAGATGAGATCGTCTGAGGCTTTGTGGATGGTTTTAGTGTTGTACTTGAACAATTTCAAGCAATTTATCCAGACCTCGATACTTCTTTTTTCGATCCTTTCAAAATTGTGGTGGATGGTAAAATCATTGATGAATAGCCGAAACATGTCCCTATTTTGTTTACTTTCCTAACTTATTCTAGTATTTTGATAAACTCACACTATTATTGAATTGGAGTTTTACTTATATTTTGAAAATGCATTATGTAAGACTGAACTAATAATTATATTTCTCTTCATATATTAACTAGTTTCTATTTATGTAGATTTTGAATGTATTAGCATTTATCTGTCACATATTGACTAGTCTATACATCATTCTCCCTTGTATACTTTCCCAGTACTCCATACAAACATCTATCACATGATGCTTAAATAATTAAACAATCATAATAAAAACCAAAATAAAATGAAACAACATTTTCTAATATAATGTGCTTCTTATTCATCAAACGACCTCTTTAACATTCAAACGTAAATATAGATTTAAATCCTACATGTAGATTCAATTGTATCAATTTTTCGTATGAAATTAGGTATAAAAATCCTAAAGTTTTATGAAGCACCAATATCAAATCACAATATCAATTAAAATGAAACATATTCTTATGTATGTACAATTTTAACAATTATCACATGACTTTGACTTTCGATAGTGGATCGAGCTTAGGCTCGACATTTTTTTTAATTGCAATGTATGTTAATTTTAGACCGAGTAAGATCTTGCTCGATACCATGTCAAGTTAAGACTTGTTCATGGTTTTTATTTCTCTGATAATGGAACAAGTTTGAGCTCGACATTTCCTTCACCTACAATGTATGTCTTAATTTAAAACTCACAAATTGAACCGAGCAAGAACTTTACACCATGCCAAGTTAAAACTTGTGCATGGTTTTTATTTATCTAATAATGGAACAAGTTTGAGTTTGGCATTTCCTTCACCTGCAATTTATGTGTTAATTTAAATTAAACACTGTATCGCGCAAGAGCTCGACACCATGCCAAGTTAAGACTTATGCATGGTTTTTCTTCACGTCAAGTTAAGACTTGTAAGTGACCTTCAATAAATTGGACCGAATGAAATCGCCATCATACCAAGTTAAGACTTGTGCATGATTTTTCTTCACATCAAGTTAAGACTTGTACGTGACCTTCAATAAATTTGATCAAATGAGGTTGACACCATACCAAGTTAAGACTCGTGCATGGTTTTTCTTGACGTCAAATTAAGATTTATATGTGGTCTTCAATAAAATGGATCGAACGAGGTCGACATCATACCAAGTTAAGACTTGTGCATGATTTTTCTCCACGTCAAGTTAAGAAATGTAAGTGACCTTCAATAAATTGGACCGAACGAGGTTGGCACCATACCAAGTTAAGACTTGTGCATAGTTTTTCTTCACGTCAAGTTAAGAACTGTACGTGACCTTCAACAAATTGAACCGAACAAGGTCGACATCATACCAAGTTAAGACTTGTGCATGGTTTTTCTTCACGTCAAGTTAAGACATGTGTGTAGTCTTCAATAAATTGGACCGAACGAGGTCGACACCATATCAAGTTAAGACTCATGCATGGTTTTTCTTCTAATATGTAATTGATAACTTTAACATAATATGTTAAGATGCATAAAAATATACTGTAATTCATAAAAAACAATCGTTGATTACAACTTATAAACAAACTGAAATAATAAGTTTCGAAATTAATTACAATTTCAACTATAATAAAAATGAAGGTTAATTATATTTCATGTTCTCGGTATAAAACTTTTATCTAAAGTTTTACTTGCTTTTCAATGTTTGAAAAGACCTTGATTGCAGCGAGTCGTGATGGAAGCCAAACTGACCAAATTGAGATGAAGATGTTTGGGCGAAAAAGTTGTTTGTAAAATCACAACAACATTTACAATGGAAATGGACATGCTACCAATATTATCGAGATTAGTCTTTCCATTTTATAGTGTAGAGTAGATTCACTTTTACTTTTACATATTATTATTTTGTTAAAAATTTATATATTTTAAATATTCACTCAAATAAAGAAATACATTATGCACAATAACTATATATAATCATGCCATGTTGTTGG
>Ga0123342_1004939_pt1 | contig 19883 bp, 10 predicted proteins | sample Turbeawhitnodule_FD_89960 | JGI IMG/M metagenome (GOLD analysis project Ga0123342, IMG submission 89960) | Root nodule microbial communities of legume samples collected from Mexico - Turtle bean Mexico white nodule | ecosystem: Host-associated > Plants > Roots > Nodule | place: Mexico: Nepantla... | reverse complement strand
AGGCTTAAAGTCCACTTCGTAATATGGTATCAGAGCCATTTCGAGCCTATCCTAGCGAGTGTTTGTGTTGGGCCTATCGTGCCACCCGCTATCGGGCCGCTATCGGACCACCCATAATATATAATCCCACGCACGAGTTGGCAGTCTCGGCGTGAGGGGGGTGTGTTGGAGATCCCACATCGACTAGAGATTAGAGCCTTTCATTGTATATAAGTGGGTGCAAACCTCAACCTTATGAGCTGGTTTTATGGGGTTGAGTTAGGCTTAAAGTCCACTTCGTAATAATTTTAAAAATAAAAACACTGGAATGAAAAGTTCAATAATTATAATTTAGGAACTTTCTAAATAACAATTTAATTACAATGTTAAAGTTTTAGTTTCCATAGTGATGTGAATTCTAACGTGATAATGACATTAGTTATTAAGTGGGTTGCATATTCTTGATTGTGGTTGTGACAATTGTGATTAGACACTAGAATTAAATCTTTATTTTGAAGTGAAACAGAAGAATTGGTAGCTTGATTATATATTGGATACATAGATTGCACCTAAGAATTGAATGAAATTGGTGTTACAAAATTTGTTGTGAACAAATTAGATAAGAAACCAATTAAATTATATGCAAATGAGTGTCTAATATTGTCCATAGTAGGTTGTGCTGTAAACGTCAAGAATATTTTTTAGATGTGAAAGAATGTCAAAAGGGCTCCTCATATGAAAGATTAGAAGTGTTTCTAGTTGGAAATGTGGGCTTGAGTGATGAATTTGGTTGTGTCTATGGTTCTTGCAATAGTTGCGGCATTAATGAGAAATATATGGTATTGGAATGTACCATTCCATGTACCCATTGGTGTGAAACAAATGCCAATGCATTGGATGACCAGGAAACGTTTGTTTCCGATAATTGTTCTTCACTTTACATGCTTTGTCATCCAATTTCGTCTAGTTCTCCTTACATGTCAATTTTGTGGAGGTTGTCCAAATTGTTAAGCATGGTAGGGCCTCTTGAAATAAACCAAATTGTAACTTGACTCTATTGATTAATATCATTCAACTATCACAAAGTAGATTATGATGGTGCACGTTGTCCAAAGTTCAACACCCCTATAGGCTTGGACAACGGTGAATGCCTCTATGTCTCTATATGGATTCTATATAAATCACAATAAATCAATGTATTCTACAAAATCTAATATTTCATATTAAACTTAAAGAATTATTAGTACATATCACTTTGAATGTAATCAATCATAGACCTATAGCTAAAAAGGTTATTGTGAGGACGTCTTTGAAGTTCAAAACTCTATTGTTGCTCCATTTAAACACTAAGGGGTATGAGGGTTGGTAGATGGAAATAAATGCGATATATTTCTTGCAATCCATGCCCATGATTGTAATAATGATGCACAACCACCTATTATTTTTTCTTTGACATTTTTTGCCTTTCACATTTCCTTGTACAACACGACTAAATAAGCAAAACCAGTTGTAGCTCCTAGTTTAGTGCATATTAGTAAAAATAGGCATAAGATCATATTAGACATCAATATTCCTACAATCAAAGCTTGTATGTAAGGCTTATAATTACTGTGTAGTTATATGGGTTCGTTACCAAGTGGGAACATATTTTCTCTAAGCTACTTTAATTTCACTTGGGAGAGTATGAGTAACTTGCCTTTGATAGGTGCGACACCTAGATAAATGTCACACATTTCTTCACAATCAAACATTGTGGGGCCAATAAACTTTAGTTCATCAACTTTGAGACCTATTTGAAGTGTAAGATCTTGCAGTGTTATGATACACTCACCAGTTCGAACCTGAAATGTGAGATTTAGGTTTCCACCTCTCAACCAAAGCGATGAATAAGGCATGATCCACTTTTAAATGCCTTAGTTTTTTAATATTAAGAAATCTCGCTTCCTCCAATATTGAAATGATTAGAGGTCGTGTCTCTGATATTGAATGACAATATGACTACACAACATCATCTTTAGAGTCTTGTAACAATAAAAAAAATTATTTAACATTGAATATATGGAAAATATGGTTAAGTTAAAAAATAATGTCATGAACTTACCATATTAACAAAAAAGGTATACTTGTGTTGATGTTGATTCCAAAACTTTCTTAATGAATACTAGCTTTGATGATAATTTGGTGAATGATAGAATTTCTTGAAGTCATATTTATAAAGGGTTTACTGAACAATGCCTCATGCAGTGTGTGTGGATGAATCTTGTCTATTGATGATGACAAATGCAATCTTGATCATTACTTTTAGGGTGACACTTTTATCAAAGCTCTATATAAATGTTTAGTAAATCTTGACCGTGAACAATAACTTGTGGATTATGGTGGATGAATATTTTGCATTGATCAAGGAAAATCTCATACTGATCATTGCACTATGATCAGTGCTCTATGTTAATGTTCAACAAATCTTGATGATGAAATTTACTTGTGTAGTGTGGTGGATGAACCTTATACGTCAATGAGGGCAGATGAAATCCTACCATTACTTTTAGGGTGACACTCTAATTAATGTTTTACGTCAATGTTCAACAAATTCATATGGAGAATAGTTGCTCATCAGTGTGGTGGAGGAGGGCAAATGCAATCTTGGTCTTTTCTTTTACGGTTGCACTATGAGCAATGTTTTGCATAAAATTTTAGCAAATCTTAAGTGAATAGTGATATGAGTTGATTTTAGATTGACACATTTTAGAAGTTTCACTTTTGTTTAAGATTTTCGAATTAGCACAATATGGTGAGAAGCTCAAAGAAGATTGTCACTGGAAACGAACTTAACCAAGTGGTTAAGTAAGTGTGTATGTTCTCTTCTAGAGAGCAAAAGAGAAAACACAATAATAAGATGAAGATGATGATGTGTTATGGAACTGAAACAAAATAGGATACCAAGAAAAGCAAGATAATGACCAAATAGAAAAAGGAGATAAAGAACATAATCAAAAAGAGCAATGGAATGGCATAATGGAAGAAAGCAAAAGAGAAAGATAGAAGAAGCTTATGGAATTGTATGGTTGGTCACACCACTTGGAAGGATGGGGAATTCCAAGATGAGCGGTGAAGAGCATGCTCTCACAAGATAAGACCCAAAACTTTAGGAGAAAATACTTACTAAACACTCAAGCAGAGTTCTTTACTTCAAAATTCCATGTGATTTACAAGAGGGAATGCACCCTATTTATAGATAAGAGTTCCATAAAAAGAAAAAGAGGAAGGGTATGGGTGTAAATGACTACAAGCTTCTAGAAACCAGGTCAAATGTGAGCTAATGGAGGAGTCTTCTAGAATCTAGGTCAAAGGTGAGCACATGGGTGACACATGAGTGTGTTTCTAGAAGCTAGGTTAAGGTGTATTTAGCCCAAGCCCAATATACTAAGTACACCCTCTTTTAACTTATTCTTCCAATTGAAGCCCCAAGTGAATCCAATTTATTTACTTAACTTGTCTTGTAAGAAGACTAGAAGGAAGAATAGTTGGTATTCTGGTTTATGTCTGGTTCTCCCTCTACTGAGGTTCTTCTTAGGTTTGGTGAGACATTGTCTTGTATGTTGAGATGACTGACCTAACTGTGAAGAGTCTGTGATATCCTTAGTCATCTGTTTGCCAAGTTGGGTTGTATCAAATAGTGTCTTATGAAGTATGGTGAAACTTGTGCGTTGATGAGGGCAAATGCAATTCTGGTCGTTGCTTTTAGACTGACATTCTAATAAATTCTCAATGTCAAGATTTAGCAAATCCTGATGGTGAAAAATGGTTCATGTAGTGTTCTAGATGAATCTTATGCATCAATGAAGGTAGATGCAATCTTAGCCATTGCTTTTAAGGTGAAAATATGAAAATGATTTCCGTTAATGTTTAACAAATTCTAAAGTTGAATAATGGCTCATGTAGTGTGATAGATGAATCTTGTGCATTGATGAATGAATATGTAATCCTAATAATTACTTTTAAGGATTTATAGTGATGAATTTGTCTCTTGTGATTTTTACATTTATAAATTGTAGGATAAAGAAATGAAAGTTTTCCTTCCAACCACCAATTATAAGATATAATTATTGTCAAAATGGATGAAATTGATACTTCAAATGGATTAAACTTTGGTAATTCGCTTGTAGCAGTCATGCATGCCAATGGAACAATGATATAATATGAACAAGTGCCTAATTTTATTCTACCTCTCTTAAAGTTTTTAAAATCCCCTATGATTTCTCGTTGTTAACTTTAAAGCAAAAGGTACACACTACTATATAACTTAATAATGATTAAATACTAAACAAGTTGCATTATCATCAACCTAGAGTCATGGTTTGTGGTTCCATTATGTATGACGCTAGAGAGCTGTCAAGGGATAAGAAGTTATCTCAAATGATAACTTTGAAGATTGATGTTTGTTTCCATACTTTTATGAAATTTTACACTACATTCACATGATTTGTTGAACAAAGTATTATGCTTTTGAGCTAACCTAGTAATGATAGTTGAACGAAATAGTATAATTAGGTTGGTGGTTGAAGGTTGTTTATTTTTATGATTTTTTTATCCTGCAAATTTCAAATCCATATGTACTATGTTTGTTTAAGAATTTTGATATTAATTATGAATATAATTGTGGTTGTTTAAATAAAGCACATAGAATACCAAGTGTATAACATCAAATTGAAACATAGTGCAAAATACCATTAACTAAAGAAATAAAAAAAGTACACGTTGAATATAAGAACACAAAATTTGAAGATAAGCGAATGAAACAGTTAGACAAACCTTTTGTCATATAATTATTTTAATTCTTATCTCGTTGTTATGTTTGCAAATGTTCAAATTACACAATGTGAGGAAGGTGTCAACTTTCAACGTGTGTCTCCTAAATTGTTTTGGTTCTCATACAACTGCATCTTCAATCATTTGAAGGAAAAAATGTGATTTCTTTGAGACTTCTTGATTAAAAAATTTGAAGACTTATATTATTTCTAACCTAAACTCACAAATCATTGTCTAATTTGGTATGATGCTCCTGAGATATTAACAAATGTTCATGTATGTCAGTGGATAGCTTGTAAGTCTCAATTTTCTTTTGATATAATGATTGAACTATAAACTAAGTATAAAAGATATATGAAATAAATTATGAGACTTCTAAACCCACCTACTGCATGTTCTTCCACAAATCCCAAACCTGTCACTTACACCGAAGCAATACTTTATTTTAGAGGACTTATCCAAAGAAAAACTATAAATGGAAAGTCAAAGTGATTACATTCTGACCAACAAATGTTGAAACCCCTGAAGAATGATAATCCACCATGATTGGTATTTAGATAAGTCATTTCATAGAAATAACGGAAGTACTACAATATGTAGACATTAAATCAGTCATGGAAATCAACTATTGATGTTTGATTTGAAGCTAATGCGAACAAATCCGTTTAAATCAACTATCCATGACTTAATACAAATCACACTTGAAGCTAATGCGAACAAATCCGTTGAAAAAGAATTAAACTTCTTCATCTATGCTTGCAACATAAAGAATCATGTGGTAAGATTGAACAATTTGTCCAAATCAAATATTTATGCAGAATGATACTTGTTAAAATGATTTGTGAATTACAAGACAATACCTACATCGACCAACACGATATAATAAGATCCACACTTGATTAAATCTGTGTTTGTTTCATTCCAACAACAATTGTGTTATTTTAATTTTATGTATGTGCTTTCCATAATACAACTGTAAATCTCAAATAAATGAAATATTCAATTACTCTTATTTAAATATTTAATTTTTTCTTTAATAAATGCCAATGATATATATATATATATTTACGTAGGTTCTTTTTAAATATTATTATGTAAATTTATTATTACATCAGTAAATATATAAAAAAATCAATATTAAGTAACTATTGCATGATTTTTTTTTAATTTTAAATTTTAATTTTCACTCTATATTCATTATTAATATTTTTATCCTTTTATCACCAAATTTATAGCTTAAAATAATTTTTTTTTAATAATAATTTTACATTTTCAATGCATTATTAAAAATATTTAGGAACTTATTTTCAAAATTTCAAGATTTAAATCATTAATTATAATCACAGAAATAATTCCAAAAATAATATAAATAAGAAAATTTATATTCTACATTACTTAAACAACTAAATTAATATTTATTAGATTTAAACCGCTTTATTTCACAAATTCCAAATTAAAGTTATATTCAATATTTTCTATTCATATTGAGAAATTTAGGGAGAACAAAAACTAGTTTAGAGTTGAAATAGTCTGAGTTGCTATTGAGATTGTAACTTTTTTACAATTTCTTGATTAATATATTCAAGTACATTCTGTTCTTAATTGATTTGGTAGAAATTGAACATTATTGGAAAATACTTTATTTTTTTAAACAAACTAAATCAACCAATGATTTCAATTGTTAAGAACAAAGTTAGTGTATTTGGCTATCATTGTTCCGATCTTAATGCAAGGGTCAAATGAGTTTAATCAAGCAATTGATTTATTGTGATGAGACTACTAGATAACCAAGATTAAACGATTAACTTGGTTTGGCTTTAAGGAATAAGAGAACTAGTAATATATTGCATGTATGAACATAAAATGTAGAATAGTTTCCAAGTCTCATTCAATCCCAATACTTGATCATACTAGGGAGTTATAATCATTGTATTCAATAATCTTTCAATTCTATCTTTGAGAACTATCTCATTTAATTCTAGATCATTATGTAGTTGGAGATATTTATAGTTATATAATTCTTATGAAGAAAATTATAATGTGCTGCTTTCTGATCGCTGAGGAAACAACAACCGCTTTTCAACTATACTACAATTGACTTAGTCCATTTTCCAAGAGAATTCATAAAGATTTTAGGCGTTGTTGTCGGGGATTACTTTAAGTAATTAGTATTTTGATTATTTCCTTTGTAAAACAATATATAAATAAGCTATTAGAATAGTGCAAATTTAATTAAAAAATTTCTTTATCATTTTACTCTTGCACTGATCTTTGATTTAGTTTTCTAGTGATTTATATAACTAACTTAGAGGAATTTTTTCTACAGTTAATGTGTTGTTTGAGAAGGAGATTGAAAAGGTAGCAAAAAGAAATAGGATCAAGGCTAAGAAAACTAAAGAAAGAAAAAAGGAGGGAGATTCTTCTCTTTCACATTCACAAGCATCTCACATTATTTAAACACTAAGTGATATAGCTGAGAAAATTGGAGGCAAGGGTCAAGGAGATAACAGAGTAATAAATACTCCAAAATATTAGGGGATTATGCTATGCATCAATGACCAAGACATTTCTCTAGATTTGTCATTCCACCATCAATAAGAGGAATAAAAATTAAACCAACAGTCCTCAATATGGTTTCAACCTACATGTTTTTTCATGAAAGGATCTTAAAGATCCTTATGCTCATTTGGATACCTTCTATGGACTGTGTGCAACCATGGAATTTGAAGCAAGACAATAAAAAATGACGGTCATAAGTTGTTCTCATTTTCTCTAATTGGTGAAGCTAGGGAATGGATAAAATCATATTCAAATCAAAGTCTAACCAGTTGGACTAATGTTGAATAGAATCTTGGAATATGACAAGTTGGGGGGTGGGGGATATGGAGAGGAAGTGGTAATGAAGATTATAGAGCATCATGGAGGACAATCTGTATAATCATGTTTTATGCATTACAAGTGTTGTCTTAGTATACATTATTAGTATGAGTTTAGAGTGTAAGAGATACTTCTACAAATATAGATTGCAAATTAGAGGTAAATAGTAGAGATCCCCATGGGACAAGTAATTCTCAATCCTATCTACTTAGCTTGCATGCAAATATTTGGAGTGTAATTATAGTGTTGTAACCATGAGTCACTAGAACTAATGCTCTGGTAGGTGGGTAGTGAATACAAATGAATACAACATGAAATATCTAGTATTATTTTTGGAATAAAAAAATATCTATAAAACCACTCATGCTTATGATGAAACTTCAAAGTTGTATGGTTGCAATTCTAGTGCAGGGACTAATAATTGTCCTTTAGTAGTCAAATTAAAAAGGTTCCAACATAAATTGTCTAAAAAGGTGATAGATTGTCTAATGCTAGAGAGATGAGAATATATACAAGGTCAGATGACTCTAAGTTGTCTCCCAACAAATCCAATAGAGAATCTGTTGAAATCAGTATTCAAACATATCTACAATCAATGAAAGTTAGCAATAATAGTAAAGGAAATGGGAATTCGTTATTATTTAGCAAGAAAATAGACATTGTAAGATGAATGAAAAGCAAGTGACTCCCAAGTTCTTCAACCAATGAATTCTTCACAAGCTATCTAAATATTATCATCCTCCAATTCCCACACATGGTTAAACTAAATCAAACATGCGTTAATCTAATTTAACAAAATTCTATCAACAAAACATTTGTCGACTAATGTATTCAATACCCCATTTGTATTCATGTGTCTACTTATTGAATGCTTCTCTTTTACCTCTTGAATCAGGTGTCCAATAAATTAATTAGATCAATGTGAAATAACAAAGAAATCCAAATTAGAGAAAAGAACTAAACCCTCATCAGGCGTTTGGAAAAAACCTTTTACAAAAACTAGATTTCAAAAAGTTCATAAGGTTAAAACAAACTACTATATATAATTGAAAAACCAAACTTTTATTGATCAGAACCTTAGAATTCAATGGGGAATTACAAGGGAATCAAAGCAGAAAATCTAGGTCTAAGAGTCTTTTGGCTATGAAAACTCAACGTAAACAGGATGAAATACGCTGAAACACAATGCCTTATTTTTCCTCAAAAATGGATTTTATAATATTCTTTCATAAAATCAAAATTAGATTCCACCTCAGGATATTGTTTTACGATTATCAAATATTTCCTTCCTTTGCTTCAAATTATCAATTACATATTTTCTTTCCCGATCAATTCTAGATCTCGTTCTCGCTTCTCTTCCAACTATTTTGTTTCCAAACTCTGTTCAGATTTGCGTATTGATTATAATTAAACTCAGCACTACTATGTGAGATATTTGAGGAATATTTTCTTGAACAATATCTTTAAAGTAAATTTGATTTGTTCTTAGGGAGTTTTACAAGGGATTTTCAATTTTAGAAATTTGAGAGAATATCCTTCCAAAAGATTTGCTTCCAATTCTATTTCTGAGATATTGCAGATTTAATTCTCTAATTCTTTAACTTAGATTTCGTTTCCTATTTTGATTCAAAGGAGAACCTTGAACTTTCACTTGATTTGGGCCACTTACAGTAGTAGACGCTTCATTTAGGCCGTTTAAACAAATGGTTCTATCAAGTTGTCTTCTCTAAGAAATATTAGACCGTCTATTGCGACTAAAACATGAGATTAAAGAAATAATTGTTATGGCTAAAATAAACTTAAGTAGATGAATCTCAATTAAAACAATGGATTTATTCATGATTATAGTCCAAGAATTTATGATTAAAGTTTTAAAGTGTGAATAAAATTATGCTCATAAAAGAATATGTACTACTAAAGGCTAAGTTGTATGACATGTAACTATAATGCGAGGATTATAACTCATTCAAGGTTAAATATGTATTGCTTCTGCGGTTGGGCAGTGGATATGTATGAATGAGCTCGTAACTAAGCATTTAAGCTAGCTCTAAGAATTAGAATTTTTTAATGAATATTGGGGCAAGAATGGATGAAAATGATAATTATCATAACTCAAATCATAGTGCAAGATTTTGTAAACAAAACCTGAGGGGAGGACATACAAATTTGTTTTAGGCCTAAAGTAACAAGTCTTCAGACTGTATAGTCTAAAGTCTTTTATCTATTTTTTTATGTGGATGATGCTTCCATAGTCTATAAATATATCATTTTTATGTTTGAGAAACATACAATGAACATATACGAGTACTTACAAGCATGAATGACTACAAGGCAAGCTATAAAGAATGTCACACAACTTGCAACTAAAGTAGATGACAACATTAGGTAATTGATGGGTGAGCATGGATAAGAAAAAAATGGGATTAATGTAGGGATAGCAATGCGGGCTGCTTCGCCTCGCACAGGTCTGTCCCGCAAAATGCGGGTCGGGTTGGCTCGCCCCACATAGAATATATGGATTGATTTTACTAGCCCGCGCTGCGGGCCTGCAGGCCAGCCCACACAAGAAATACTTTTTTTAAAAATTAATAAAAAGTATTTTTTAAAAAGAAATTTTGAATAAATTTAATTCTTTTTTTATTTTTATTTTGATGTATTAGATAAATGGTCTCACAATATTATTCTCGTGACACATGCGTAATAAGATGTGAGTAAAAATTTTGGAATGTGAAATATGAGATTGCATGAAGAAAATACGGGGGTGTAGATAGAAGTTTTAGATTTTTAAGTTATGCGAGCCATGCGAAATAGCCCGTCCTGTGCGCACTTGGCCCATGCATATTACAGACTATGTGGGGGTGGGCCTAAGTGGGCTAGCGGGTTGGACTAGGCAACCCGTCCTACATTTTTCTTAGCGGGACGCAGGCTGACCCGTCCTGCTTTGTCATCCCTAGATTAAAGGCACAAGGCAACATTAGGAGTGACTGTAATAAATTTCAGCAGATCTCAGTTGAAGCTTAATGTTTTGCTATTCTTAAATGCCACTAGGTTTGGTTTGTGTTTTGTTCTTATGACTTTTAGAAAAGTAAGATTAAAAGGAATGATAAACTTTTATAGTCAAGTTAGGTTTTTTTTATGGTTTTACGGTATGGTTAGGGAAGAAGGGTAGGTAATGATGGATAATTAGTTTCTATTTATACATATTTTAGACTTTTGTATATGTGTTGAAGTGTCCTAAGTTCTCCATTCAACAAAATAATTTTTTGAAAGGTAAAGACATTAGGGATTGTACTTGAACTTTTTGAGGTTATTAACATGCTTTTAAAAAATTCATTGGTGGTAATATGATTATCAAAATTGATATAAAAAAACTTTTGATACTATAAATTGAGAATTTATTATAAAGCTACTTGGTTAATTATTATAAAGCTATTTGGTTAATCTTTCACTTTACTTTTCTTGGTAAATTGTTAATGGTGGGATGCTTGGTTATTTTTCTTGTCAAAGAGAGGTAAGGTAAGGTGACCCCATTTTTCCTCTTTTGTTTTGTCTTGCAGAGGAAGCTCTTAGTATAACTATTCAACATCTGGTTCATAGCAAAGATATTCTTACTATGACCAGTTCTAAAGGTACTTGATTCTCATGTAAATTATGCAAATGCAACTTTAATCTTTAGTAGAGCTAATAGGAAAATTTTGAATTCCCTTATGACCTTTTTTACAAGAGTATAGTTCGGTTCCACAATAACTAAGACAAGTATTCCATATATTACGAAACATCCAGGAAACATTAGTCCTAGTAGTAAACACAACACAAACCAAAGCAAAATCACATTCAAGTCATACATTAGTAAGCCCCATCTTTTGAGCTTCCTCCATAGCATGTATAACTCCATAAAACTCAACAACCATAGCAGTCTAAACTTCAAGAAACGCAGAGAAAACACTAATAAACTCCCCCATACTCCGACAGAAAATACTTCCACAAGTAGCAAGACCAGTATATCACCTAGTAGCCCCATCAATGTTAATTTTAACCCAGCTTGGTGAAGGGAACTCCCATCTAACAGGACGATGATGAAGAACTTTACCTGTACGAGTATTAATACCAAAAAACTTAATCACGTTGAAATCCAACATATCATTCTTCATTGAAGCTTTTGACGAATTTCCCACTAGATAAGTTAAATCTTTAATTACCGAAATAACCCTAGAAACATCAATCTTATCTTGAAATCTAGCATAAGTCCTCATACGCCATATCATCCAAATAGAAAAAGTTATCATAACAAGCTTAATCAATTTAACCAAAGGACTACCATCACTTTTAATAAAAGAAAGAAGATCATCCTTATTAGAGAAATGAGAAGTGACAAAAATCTGTTAAACACAACTCCAAATATGCAAAGCATTAAAGCATTCAAAAAATAAATACTAAATAGATTCCTCGTGCTTTTCACAAAGCATACACATAGAACATATAGGCAAACCTATATTCTACATATGTTGATATGTAGGAAGCCGCTCATGAAAAACTTTCCAGAGTACTAGAGTTTTGGAAGACAAAATATATGAAGACTAAATGAATTTACCCCAATCACAGGGAACTCCTGGTTCCAAGAAAAAAGTCCTAGCCGATTTAAGAGTGAAACGACCCGACTCATCCAGAATCTAATTAGGAATATCCTATTCCTCCCTAACCATGATAAGATTAAAAAAATGAGGCTTTTACTGTAAAGACAAGGGAATATTCTAATCACAACCAGTCCAAAACTGAGAGTTTGTATCCGGAATGCTAGCACCACCAGATAACCCTGCAATATTTGCTAAAGAAGTAGTTGAACACCATTTATCATTTCAGAATTTAATAAAAGTACCTGTACCAACAATCCAAGATGTATAATAAAGTATAGTAGAATAAAATTTCTTAATTCCAGGAAAAAGAGATGACGATCTATAAACCATTCTAAACTCGTATTTTTATTTTAAAATCCTGGTTTTCAGGAGAAAAGACCAAGGCATGATGCTATAAGCAAAGTTCAAGCAAGCTTAAGAAGATACACATTATTTTCATGATGAAGGTTAATAATATTCAAACTTCCATTCTCAAGAAGAGGACAAATCGTAGCCCAATGAACGGTAGCTATGCCTTTTTTCAAAATATCACCAATCCAGATAAAATTTTGACACCATTGCTTAACTTGCTTAAGAATTGAAACATGCCATTTATACATATTAAAGCTATAAGCTAGAAATCCAATAATCATTGTATTGACCAACTGAATCCAACCCATCATGCTAGTAGATTTACCTTTCCAAGATGTTAGCTTCAATTTGACTTCATCAACAAAGGTTGAAGTAATCGACACTTTGGAGCACCAACAAAAACAGACACTCCTAAATAAGTGAAAGGCACACAACCCTGACTACAAGAAAGAATACGTTGAATTTTGGTGACAAATCTTGTAGAATTATAAGAGAGGGGGGGTGAATTGTTTAAAAGGGGTTTTTGAAAAAAATTTCAGGTTTAATGAAATTCTTTGTATAAATCGAGAACATGAATAATGTTGGCTAAGAACTTAAGCAGTTATGCAACAATACGCAGAAAAACAATCGGTTGTTTCTTCGAAAGAATCTGTTGTTTATATCAGTTAAGCTTAAAACAAAATTATAAAGAGTTCAGGGTAAGAGAGAAACACACAAACAGCTTATATTGGTTCACTCTTAAGCCAAGAGCTACATCCAGTCCCCAGAATACAACTGGGTACCACTAAGCAATCAAACCAGATTACAAAACACAAACCACCAAAGTAGTGACCTTGAACGCTTCAAGAAACATACTACCTTTGGAAAACCACAACAAGAGTATTGATCTTGAACACCTCAAGAACACATAATACTCCTTGGCAACACAACACCAGAAATACAGTAGGTTAACAAAGGATTACACCTGATCATAGTACAATTTGAATTGAATACAATTGCAATCCTATTCCACTCTCTCTTTAAAATCCAAATCTTAATGTGAATCTTGAAATCTTAGAATCAAATCTGTCAAACTAAATTTCTCAAAGTATTTTCTTACTTATTTGAAAACATAAACAAACCATTTATATTTTTCAAAGATTGGTCAAAGCAATTAATGAAGGAGCATATTTAGTTAGAAAACATTTAAAACAGATTCACCATTCAAAACTGAATTCTGTTAGGATTTTCAAAGAAACAATCGGTTGAAATCACGAAACAACCGATTGTTTTGGCTTGACAGTTAAGTAAACCAAACCAAACACCTTTCAACTTTTATAAAAAACTCCTAAGAGTAAAACAACCGGTTGATTCGACAAAACAACAGGTTGTTTTTCACTTAGTTGGAAAACCACTTAATTTAAAAAAGGTTTTAATTCACACCAGTTGTAGATTCAACAAAGGAGTGAATCACACTTTATTCTACCCAGATCCCACCCAAACACAACAACAACGCCATCCTTTCATCAAACACCTTGTATTTGGATTCTTCAAAACACTTGATCACACATGATCAACAAAAACAACCAGTTGTTTTATCGAAATAACCAATTGTTTCTGTTTGAAAACAAAGACAAAAAAAGCAAAGCTTTTCCAAACCATTTTAAAAACCACTAGGTGTCAAACAACATGTTTCGACATTTCAACAGGTTGAAATTTCACAGCCTTTTAGAGAACCCATCTTTTCAAAAAGATAAAGATTCAAATGAGCTTGGATTATCTTAAAGAGTGAATTAACAAGTTAAAATCTACTAGAAAACACGCACACCCAACAACGAAGTCTTCAGGCTTTCCACATAAATTTGGAGGCATCAAAACATCATATTCAACAATATTCTCCTCAGAAGAAACCAACTCAAGAATATAAGTACCAATAAAATCTTCCATATTTCTTTGAACATTAGAAATAGACTCAACATAAAGATTTTTATAAAACTACAAAATATGATCCTTATTGAGATTAGGATCCACAATAACCTCATTATCAATCCATAGACGATGAATCCCACTAGAATTATTTCTCCTCTTGACCATAGCATGGAAAAAACAATATTTCAATCCCCATATTTAAGCCATAGCATCTTAGCCTTTTCTTTCCAAAACAAATATTGACCATGAAGAGCATGATCAAGCTCCAATTTAGCAATCTTTTCTTGACAAAGAAGCCCATCAATATCAGACAAACTAGCAGTCTCTAAGGTTTGTTGAATACCAAGGATGAGACTCTACTTAAGAAGAATTGTGAACATTACCAAAAGAATTTTTATTTCAGTCTCGGAACTCAATTTTCAACCTTTTTAACTTATGTTGCAAAATAAACATAGGACAACCAATAACCTTATTAGCCCAAGAGTCATGAATAAGCTTTATACATGAAGTGTCCTAAAGCCACATAGAAAAGAAATGAAAATTGTTAACCTTCCTTAAAGAATTACTAGCAAGACTAGCAAGACTAGCAAGACTAGCAAGAATAGGGGAATGGTCAGAACAATTTTTAACAAGAACATGATAAGTACAAGAATCACATTCATCCAAACACACTCCATTACATAAAGTCTTATCTAGTCTTATATGAATTCTATTCAATCCTCTCCTTCCATTACACCAAGTTTAATAAGGACCAGTAAAAGATACACAAGAAATATCATTAGTATTAATCCAATCAAGGAATTCATTACAAGAAACCTGATTAGGAGCCACCCCCTTTACAGTCATCCGCCGAGAGTACAACATTAAAATCTCCCAGAATACACCAAGGCCCTTTAAAGAAACTAATATCCCTCCACAAAAACCGTCTAACCAAGTGTGTGTTAGCACCATAAACACTTGCAAGGCTAAAACATTTATCATGCAAAAGGAAAGTTACATAAATAAACTGATCATTGACCAAGAAATTTTGGACAAGATTTTGAACCGACAAACACCAAAGCTTAACAACTTTATTAACAATAGGAGACGTAGCCACCAAGTGCATATTAACATATTTGAAAAGGACATTGAAAGCATCAATGCATGGCATCATAGGTTCAACAAGAAAAACAAGGAGGGGTTTATGTAGTTTGAGTAAAATAATCAACATCTCCACAGTTTTGTGGTTTCCTAGTCCTCTAACATTCTAGAAAAATGAAGAGACCTTCATTGTGACGTTTTAGAGAGAATTTCCTTGGCAGTTTTTTTGTATTTACCAGTCCCCTTAGGTGGTCTCCCTAGTCTTGTAGTAGTGCAAACAATTTCCTCCCCAATATCACTAGCATGCTCCTCCATCTCACTAGGAGCCGCCCAAAATTTGGAGACGACCTGATTTCCAACAGTGATATGTTCAGAGTTAAATTTAACAATAGTAGTCAGAATAATTGGTGTACCAGTATGAGGATCACCCCTCACATTTGTAGTTTTCAAACCATCAAGAGAGGAAAATTGATTTTGCAGAACCAACGTATCATTATCTGGGAGTAGTGCTTTAGCATCCCAAAGTGATTTAGCCTTCCGAGGAGAGGTATGATGTGACGGAGATGGTACAATCATATTAGCAAAGACCTCCACATGATGAACATCAATAAGAGTCGTAACTAGTGCTTTAATATCCCCAGGTGATTTAGCCTTCTGAGGAGAGGTATTACGCGACGAAAATGTTACAACCACAGTAGCAGAGACCTCCACATGATGACCATCAATATGAGTCGTAACTGAATCTACTACAAGTTGTGACTCTAAGCCCTTGGCTTGCATAACAACTGGTGAATTCCTTACCATCCCCTATTATGAAACCTTAATTGTATCAGAAGTTGGAGTGAACAACCCCTACCTGGGTGAGGATCTATCACGATCTGAGGCATCCTTGAGAGGAGGTGATACAACCCAAATCGACAAGCAGATGACCAAGGACACACCAAACACTTCACAACTAGGTCAGTCATCTCAACATACAAGACCAGACCCCACTAGGTCTCAGAAAAGCCTCAACAGATAAAGAACCAAACATGGACCAGAATATCAATTGTTTTTCCTTATAGTCTTTTCATAAGACAAGTTTATGTAAAATAAATTAGGCTCACTTTAGGGGTGGCAAATAGAAGAATAAGCTAGAGTAAGGTGTGCTTAGTAATTTGGGCTTGTGCCAAACTCACCTTTCATGACACGTGCACCTAGGTTTCTTTGACCTACCTTCTAGAAGGTTTCTCACAAATAATAACCCTACCCCTCTATCTTGCTCTCCAAGACACTCTCCTATAAATAGACTGCATTGCCTCATGTATTTCACACATTGAATTTGAATTAAGAAGAGAAACTTCGCTGGAGTGATTAGTGAGCTTTGTCTCCTAAATTGTTCTTGGTCTTATCTTGAGACTCGTGCACCTCAAGTGGCGACTCCTCACCACTCATCTTGGAATTCCCTCACTCTCCAAGTGGTGTGATTTCTTGCTCCATTTTCCATAAGCTTTGTTCATCTCTTCAACTTGTTTCCCTTCTTATTTGCGCCATTTCCATTCCTTTTTATGTTCTTGTGTTCTTTATTTCTTATTCTGTTTCCATCTTATTTCTTTCCATTATATGTTCTTTAATTTTGCACACCATATAATTGTGTTTTCACTTTGCCCTCAAGAAGTGAACCTTCACACTTACTTAACCACTTGGTTAAGTTCGTGTCCAATGAGAATCTTCTTTGGGTTTCTCACCATAATTGCTAATCTAAAAAAGATTAAACAAAAGTGAAACCTCTAAAATGTGCCAATCTAAAATCAACTCACATCATGTGGTATTCAAAGCATGGTTTTAAATTGTGATTATCTTTTAAGAGTTGGTTTTCTTCTTTAAATTTTCAGCACATTTCAATTCTTGCTTTTATATTCAAGCAATTTCAATTTCGCCTTTCAATTCTTGTCATTTACAATTCTTCCATTTTATTCATTAAACACTTTAAATTCTGCTTTTGAATTATTTTTGTGTCTTTTTCTTTTTCCCTTACCTTTTTAGCTTGAGTCTTATGTTCTTAGTGTTTTAGGAGTCTTAAATCCATTCTACTTAATTTGATTTAATTGTGAAGAGCTAAATATAAAGTAGAAGTTGTTTGAGTAGTGATTGATTTAATTCCAAACATAGAATGCAAATGTTCATATGAATTGAATCCCAATCTAATATCTTTTTCGAAAATTGAAAAGTAAATTAAAAAATGCATGAACAAAAGAATATGGAGATTTTGAATCCATAAAAACAAGGACAAAAACAAATTGAGAGCATTCACATTTCAACTTTCACATTGCAAATTACTAGTGAGGATTCTAAGTATATGACAAATTGTTTAGTAAACTTAACCGTTTTTTTCCATCCTTACTAAAAAACCGAGTGATATACGTGATTGTTTAGTGCGTCTGAGTACTATAGTATTTTGGGTCTTATCTTGAGTGTATCACACTTCAAGTGGCGGCTCTGCACCACTCATCTCAGAGTACCTCATTCTCCAAGTGGCGTGACAACACTTCTTTCCATAAGCTTTCTTTATCTCTTCACATTTTTCTTTTCTTCATTTCCATACGCTTCATATTCTTTTCCTTTTTCTTGTTTCCTTCATTTATCATTTGGTCCACTCTTCATTCATTTCTTGCTTCATTTTGTTTTAAAATTCCGCAGCTTCATCATCGTAATCACCATACTTGTGTTTTTCTCTTTGCCCTCTAGAAGTGAACCTTGACACTTACTTAACCACTTGGTTAAGTTCGTGTCCAGTGGGGATCTTCTTTGGGTTCTCACCTTAAATTGTTAATCTAAAAAAGCATAAACAAAAGAGTAACCTCTAAACTATGAAATCTTAAAATCAACTCACATCAGGAGGTATATCTGCAAAATCTTCCTCCCCTTCATCTGTTTTATAAGAAGCAGGGTGACCTAAGAGTGACCTTGCATTAGCCCCACCAAGAGAATTAGTTGTCAAATTACCAATAAGGCCTTCCACGAGCTTCGATTGTGGACCTTTCTTCCGATACTCTTTATGTTGTTTAGGAATCACGACCTTCCCGTGTTTCTGTTCATCAGTTGTTGTCTTTTGAGATGGCTTATGTTTAGGTCTAGGAACACGACCCTGATCATGAATCATGTGGCACTGAGAAAGCTCATGCCCAATCATCTTATAGTGAGAGCAAAATGGAGGGAGCCATTCATATTCCAAGTCAGCTACAAAAGCAAAGTTTGAATGTTCAACCAAGTGCTGATTGGGAAGAGGGGACAATAGATCAATATCCATCAGCACTCTAGCAAATAAACCCCTATTCTTTCTGATGGTGTGATCATCTAAAGACAAAGGAGTACCGATGCCTCTAGTGATTGAAAATATCGCCCTTGGTCTCCAATATTCCAAAGGAAAATGGTAGATTCTAACCCAAGTCTGGGTTTTAGTACTCTTCATAGTAGATGGAACAAAGTCTTTTGTCCAAGCAAACAATTTCAAGATACTAGGAGATAACTTCAATGAACCCATCCCAAGAGCCCATCGCATGTCTTCTAAAGAAGAGAACTCAAACTTATAGAAACCCTTCCCAAGAGGGATTGCTTTCCATGATCCAATAGCCTTCCACACAAGCTGCAATTTTTTAGTTAAATCAAGGAGTGTCAGAGGTTTATCCCCCTTAGATAGAATAATCCGACCATGTAGATGGGTCTTGCAATCTTTAAGACCAGCCAAGTAATCTTCCTCATCAACTTAGACAACAACCATGTCTCCCTTAATACAAGGAGTAGGTAGATGTTACAAAGGAATATCACATATATTTCCTAAAGCTTGAGCAAATGTTTTCCTTTGGCTTGGCATAGTAGAGGCTTTATTATTAGGAAACACTTCTCGATCCATCAAACAACCCATGGGATAAGGAATCCCTTAAAGCCATTCGCCATTCCCTACCAAGTTGCAGCCAAGAACGTCACCCACACACACGGAATAAATTGCATTGTCGTTGCCCACCAAGTGGTGTTCAAAGCTTTGAAGAATCCAAACCCTTTGAAGGATGTTGAAGCCTCTGTTGTGCTTGATGTTGTTGTGCTGGTTTAGCTTAGTTCTGGGGTAGTTTAAATGTTGTCAAACACCCTTTGATTAAATCTAAAGCATAAGCATCTCAATCTTTGTGAAAGTAAAATGTTTTCAAACTAAGTTAAAACAACCGATTGTTTTGTCGAAACAACTGATTGTTTATACTTAGGTGTTTT
>Ga0123342_1004938_pt1 | contig 19885 bp, 11 predicted proteins | sample Turbeawhitnodule_FD_89960 | JGI IMG/M metagenome (GOLD analysis project Ga0123342, IMG submission 89960) | Root nodule microbial communities of legume samples collected from Mexico - Turtle bean Mexico white nodule | ecosystem: Host-associated > Plants > Roots > Nodule | place: Mexico: Nepantla... | reverse complement strand
TCTTTTATAATTCCTTTGTTGATTCAATTTGACAATATTTGGTTCATCCAAATGAGTTTGGGAATTGGTACTTGTATTGGTGAGTTCTTGACTTAGAACCATGATCCAACTTCTAAGAAAGTGTCTCTATATTTTCCAGCTCAAGGTGATTCCTCAAAGTGTCAAGAATCTTGTTCTATGTGGCTATTGGAATCACATCAGGCTAGCTCACCAAGTATTTGATGAAATGTGTAGTTTTTTTTAGCAAATAACAATAAAATTAAATGGGTCTAGTTGAGCTAGTTCACCAAGTATTTGATGAAATGCGTAGCTAAAACATACAAGTTGTTTGATAAAAATGCTTCACTAAAATTGTGTTGTGCTTTGTGTACTTTTTCATTTCTGTTATTGAGTTCGATTATATTATTACTAGAAATTGTATAATAGAAATAGGTTTCACAATTGTCTTTCTTGTTTTGTTCAAATTTACTGAACTTCTTAGGTTTCCTTTCTCGTCGAATTTTCTTATTCATATTTATAGCACTAAACTGAAAAAAATTGTTTTTAACAATTTTCCCGGTAGAATTGGGCAAAATTTTATATTTGAGCCTTTAAAGTTGTGTATAACATCCTGTTAAAAAGGTGCATCCTTAATAAAAAAAAAAAGAGAAAAAAAATTATAAATCATAAAAGCCAGAATGTCAAGTACTGAATTTTTTTTTAGTAGACTTTGCTCTTGGTCTTAGAATTTTTTATTACGTGTATTCCATTATTGGATTTGGTGAAATATTTTTACGAATGTGCTTTATAATATCTTAGCTAGTTGTGATAAAAATTTCAGCCTCAAAAGTCCAAAAGATAAAATTTAAATAAATTCTAGAAGTCTCGCTACCAAAGCCAGTCTAGTCTTGTTTTATGTTTTTAATCCATTCTAGTGCCATTCATAGGTTCCGTTTGATGTGATCATAACTTCCTTTTTGTGCTTTAATTGTTTGATTCTCAATTTTCTTCAATCTCTTCCAATTTTGTGACTATTTTTTACTCCTATCGAGTTTAGCTTCTTGCTTTAATGTTGTATACTTATAGGCCCGTTGGAAGTGATTATTCTTTCTAGAAGAAGAATTTGGTTTGAGGAAGGAATAAAGCCACCTTTTGATTAGGATTCTCACGGCCAAGTTCAAGCTAGAAGTAATCATCTAGAGGGACACACTAAGTACAACTGCAAGTGAGGAAAAGTTAAACACTAGAGAGGGAAAGAAAGAGTGCAAACACTAAGAGAATTTTTCATTATAGAACTTTTTGTATTCATTTTTATGTAATTCAACTTGTACTCATAAATATTGAAGTAAAAATGCGTATATAGTCTTAAAGATCTAAGGACGTCAATAAGTCTCACTTAGGATTCGTCTAGTCTAGTTTCATTTCAAGTTAATCCGCTTAGTCAGTGAATGTGTCTTAAGAAGTCCACACGTGCTTCTATGCCTCACTTAGAAAACGATAACATAGATTAATGTCTTGATTAGAGTCTAGTGTGTGTTTAAAAATATTTTATTTCTTCCCAAGTTTAATTTTGTTTAAGAAAAACTAATCGGAGTTTCCATTAAGGGAGATTGGTGAAAGCTAATCGAAGGAACTCTTACTAGGAAACTTGGTACTTAAGCAGTCTTAGTGACTGACCTCTCTTTCATGGAAGTGAACTTGGAAACCTTTAATATTTCAACCTTTTTGCAAAAAAAATATTTTCAAAAATAAAATAAAATGAGTGATCATTCACATAAGTCTAATTTCAATAAGTTTAGTGTCCAAGATAGTATTAGGATATACGAAGGTGCGAACCTTTGAGAGAAAAAAAAAAGGAAATCTCTGAGTTGAAAGATATGTTATCTAAATATTTAAGTATTAATGAAAAACCTAAGAGTCAAGATGGGGAAAAGCCTAATAGAAGAAAAGATAAGATGTCAGAACCCTATTCCCACAATGAAGAGATGTATATTATAGTCACCATAGCATGGATCACTACCAAAAACACCCTAGGCAACATAGATATAGATCCCATCATAATTATCCAAAAGAAGCAAAGGTTAAAATTCCTCCCTTTTATGGCAGAGAAAATGTTGAAGAATATTTAAACTGGATGATGAAGGTAGAACAAATATTTCAGTGTCATCAAGTGGATCAAGAGAGATGAGTATTATCCCTAGCTACACTTAGCTTTCAAGGACCAACCATGTATTGGTGAACCTCATTAGTTAAAGACCTTAGAATAAATAATAACTTTCAAATAAGATATTGGAATGAACTTAGATATGCTCTAAGGAAACGCCATGTAACCTCATATTATGATAAAGAGTTATCTATTAACTCCAAAAACTCCAACAAGGAGACATGATTGTAGAAGTGTACAAACAAAAAATGGAGTTACTCATTTTGAGGGTATAAGATAAGAACTTAGGATAACTGTGGCAAGGTTCAAAAATGGCCTAAATTATGAGATTCAGGATAGGGTTGAAATCATACATTTTAATGATATAAATGAACTAGTTCAACTTTGTGTTAGGGTTGAACAATAATTGAGGAGAAAACCTAGGAGAGAGCTTAAGAGGGAAGGTTACTTTTCCTAACCTAGATTTGAAGAGCCACAAGAGGAAATGAGAGACAAAGATAAGTTAAATAAAAGTTACACAATTGGAATATCTAATATTTCTCTATCATATTATCATATCATATAAATCTTAACAATACCAATGATAATAAGTGATACAAAATTTTCTCAAGTGATCGAGGATCATCCAACCACTACACCTTTGGCTAAAAGGAAAGGAAAAGATATAAAAGCGTCATGGCGAAAGGATCTCCATTGAAGATTAGAAATAAAAATATTTTCTTTCTTATTCATATAAATAAAAAAATGTAAAGGAGTATTCCTTAATAAAAATAGGAGTATCAATTTTGTATAGCTTGTAAAAACTAGAAGCATAAATGAGTTTCTTTTGGGCCTAATTAGGGTTTTGGGAGTCGAAACCCTAATTTGTTGAGTTAGCATGCACTCTTCTATATTAGGAAAGTCAAAATCCTAATTAAAGAGACCAGAAGAAGTGAAGACAAGGCCCAACATATGCCTCGCATGACCATGCATACACCAAACGCATAAGGAGGCTAATAAACACATGAAAACCATGAAATGCAATATGTGGCTCTAAGATCATTCTCAACTTCATAGAAAGATCGTCTAACGCGTTCTCTCTTACGAGTTTCGTTTAATATGATGCTATTTCATCTTATTGTATTTTGTGCACACTAGTCTTTATTTTTCTCCGTACACTTGGCTGCAAGTGAACATTAAGATTGGATTGTCTGATCAGGGTTTTCTACTATTTCGTCTTAACAATCTTTCTTTTTCATACCGTCTAGTGAGCCTTGCTCACTTTCTCTTTTTGTTTTTGTCCGATCTTATTCTATAGATGAATGAGCTTTGTCATATCACAATACACCTTATAGTGTTTGTTAGCATCACAACATATAGGTGCTCAATCAGGAGATCATCTGATGAGTATTGTTTTGTCTATTAACTCAACATCCCCTTGATAGTATTTTCATTTTGGTGAGCAAATTGTATGAACTCATCAACTCCCATTTCATACTCTTCACAAATGTGACATGCATACATTCAACTTTGTTCCATAACTAGATATGTTACAAACTCCATCATCATCAACCATGCAATGTGATTTTTACTTTTATAATTGAAGGTGTGACCTACCCATTTAAGAAAATATTTTCCATAATTCACTTATTTTTATTGATAAAAAAAATGTAAATTAAGTCTATTATTTTAAATTTAATAAAATTTTGATAGCATTTTGTGTTGGCCTCCAAAGTACACAATGCAAAAGTGATCATAAAGAACCTATCATAGTCAAATATGCATCCAGAAAACAACACTACATGATTTGAACCAAAATTACACCTGATTTAAGGTTAGACTATAATGTGTTCGTATTAACAAATTATTAAATTTTTGCCAATAAAAAAATAAAAAATAATTTTCAGAATATGTTCATTTGAACGATTCAAGATTTAATAGAAAAGGGTTAATGTTTAACCATTTGTACTAAATCTCAAAATGAAAACTAAAGTTAACGCTCAATATGCACATTAATACAATATTTATTTTGAATAAAATTAGTAAAATAAATATAAATCAATAATTATAAATACATACATAAAAAAAAACAATTTCATACAATTAAAACATCATACTAATTCTCATATAAAATAAATCATCAAACTACTATCATACAAATAAAATAAAGCTTATTTAAATTTCTTAAAATCACCATACTAATACTAATGGTCACAAAAGAATATCAAATATAAAGGCTACATTGGGTACTTACTTGCAAACGCGAAGAGGAAGGGAGGAACAACTCCTAACCGCCTCACACTTGCCCTATCCATCTCATTATTGATTAAAAAAAAAAGCTCCCACAAATTTTAAAATGGCCACCACACATATGTTACATTTATAAATAAAAACAAATGATAAAGAGTTGTCAAAGTGAAATTGAAAAACAAATACAGTGCATTAATTCTTTATGTAATATCATTTATTGGAACTAAATGTTATGTTTATGAGAAATTTATTATAATACATTTTTCACTACTTATAATAACTTATAACTTTAACATAAAACATATTGTTAAAAAATAAACAGTTTAATGTTGTTTCTTCTAATTCATATCAATTTAATTGAATTTAACTATGTTATATAATCCAATTAGTGTAACTTAAATTTTTAACTAGGTCAATATTTGTAATTCTGCAATTCTTCAATTATTATTTGTTTACTAATTATATTTTAATTTTTATAATAAAACATCCATGGATGGAAAAGAAAATATATATCATGTTTTTATTTCTTGCCTCATATTGATAATATCAGTGTAAAATCGTTCACAATATTATTATGATTACATACTATAAATTAGATCCATACCTTCAATGGTTATTGAGAAAAATTAAACATTTTTTATTTAATCTTTATAAAAAAATATGTTATCTAATGTTTAAATTATTTTTATATTTAAATAAAGATGTACAGTGGGTGAGTATTATGTATAAAGAAAATAAAAAAGAATATATTTTACCATAATTTTCTCACTGTATTTTTTTGTTTTACAAGAACTAGGTTCTTCTCTACTTAAAAATAATTAGAAACAGTTTCACATATTTAAATAATCTCCTTGTCTAAATATCCAATTGAGTAAAAACCTTTATAAAATTTCTTTTCTAAGAAATAAGATGTTGCTTATATAAATAAAAGTACTTATAATTAATAAAAAATACTTCTAGAAATAATTTCTCTAAAAGAGTATTTTAGCGAGTTTTCTTTTAACAATTTTTTTTAGATTCTTTAACCTCTTATCTTTTTCTTATTTATTTTAAAATACATTTCAATATGTTATTTTTTAAAATACCAATAATGAAAATCAACTTGTATCTCATTAATAAGTAATAATAATTATTATAAATATAAAAATATTTTACCCATCTCTTAACATTCATATTAATAATCAAATGTAGTTGTTAAATAAGAGAAAAAAAGGAAGAAAGTAGATAAAGAATATCTGAACAATAGTAAGAAGTAGAAAAGGAAAACCATATCCTTTCAAGTTTTCATAGAAATGTTTGGTGAAGTTGGAAGTGTAGTGTTGAAAACTTGCATTTGACATGTTATTGTTTTTCAGTTCATACACAGCAATTAGGGTACAGAAAAGAACATAAACATAAACATAAAAGTAATAATAAAGAGTTGAAAATTGAGTGGGAGCTTTAAGCCAAAGTAGCTGAGCCTATCCATGAGCTCAAAAGCTGTGTCCATTAATTAAGTATGAAAGCAAAGACCACCTCTCTCTTTTTCCTTTCCCTCTCACTCATGACCCCATGTGTCAGTTCGTTAAGTCTCTCTCTTTCTGAATAGCATGTCTTTTGTGATACATAATAAAATCGTCACCACTCATTAAAACCCTTCGTGACACCGATTGATCGCTGCATGAGTATCCAATAGCTGCTGTGTTCCTGAATAGCCCCTTCCCCAATTCAACGTCTCCTCCTCAGGATTCTGCACTGACCTGTCTTTGCCACCACCCACCAATGCTTGTCCTACGGGTGCCCCAATGCAAGTGTAGTCATTGAGGATGCCATTTTTGCTGCCGCTGTTCAGAACATGCCCCACATAGTAGTCATGAGGGTGGTGAGAATACGGCGAGGGAAAAGGAAGGGGTGGTGGCGGTGGCGGTGGAGGTGAGCCTAGTAAGAGATGATGAGATGGTTGTTGTAGGTGGAGCTGTGGTGGTGGAGTTGGTAAGTTGAATGAAGATGAACCCGGACCCGAACCCGACATGTATCTTGGGAACCTTGCATGCATTGTTGGGTCTCCTATGCTACTTGCAGCATGATAGCCCCCTGATGCTATTGGTTGACAGCATCTGCACCAGTTGAGCATGGTTATAATTAACTTTTGCAAATACAACAAACAAAAAAAAGACATGAAAAGCAGCTCAGTTTCATCGGTTCTTAAATCCGAGATGTGAATCAATTAATGACCTCTAACTTTATATATTTTATTAATATTTTTCTGCATTCAATATGTGAAAACATCAAAATTATCTTGCCCTATTTTCAACTATTCTTCCATTACTTTCTGCTATGAAGATGTTGAAAAAAAACCTTAGAATTATTCATGAGATAGTTTCCTTAATTAATGATGTTTGAGAAGAGCAGAACTGCAATTAAAATGATGGACCACATGGGAGAAAACAAATAAAAAAGGAATAACAAAAGTGTAATAGTGAGTTAGGGTAATGGTGGGTACATACACTAGGTTGGGGGCGGGTTGAGTGCTTAGGTTATGATCGTTACGGTAGACCAGCTGACGAGCATGGTTCAGTGTCTCTGTTTCCCTCTCTGCACCACAGACTCACACACGCATCAGATCAAATAAGGAAACAAAAGCAATTTTCTTTTACCAAAAAAAAGTACCATTTTCGTGTCAAGAATTTCAGCAATCCGGCTTTCAATTTTATGATTGAAATGACCACGCTTCGTGGTCAAATCATTAACAACCATGCAGTGTTTCCATTCTTTTAATCAAGAAAAATTGAATCACTACTATTCCAGGGCTTTGTAAAAGTGATTCTTTTGGGGGAAACAGTGGTAAAAGATAAAACAACAAAAGTTATGAAGATAGATAGCTATCTAGCCTTGGCGGTGGCGGTTCATGTGTCCTCCAAGAGCCTGTGACTTGCAGAACTTAAGGGAACAAAATCTACACTCGTAGACCTTCTCACTCTCATCTTCCTTCAAGATGTTTTTCTTTTTCCTGTATCCTTCTGCAAAAAACAAGCCAATTTAACAATATCCATCAGATCCCTCCTTCCTTATAAAACAACATTTGACAGATGTTCCATATACAAAGATAGTAGACCAGAACCATATGCAGCTATTGTTCATTTTTTTTAGAAGTGATCCATATAAAGAACAAAAACAAACTAACAATACAACACCTTCCTTCCAGATGCAGCTAATGTTCCTAAAACCCCAAACACCAGAATATACCACAAACAAATAAACAAACATGTAAACCTAACTAACTTCCTTTTGTAACCCTTCCTTCTCATGGACTTTTCCTTGTGATTGATGTTTATAACTTTCAACTTTGTTTGAAGAAAGGAAAAAAAAGGACAAGAAAGAGATGGGTGAGGGAAAAAGAAAAAAAAACAATAAAAAATGTGATGAGTGTTAAAATATGGGGGTTTGTTCCAGCCATTTTGTGTCCTAATACATGGCCAAAAACTGAAAAGCTTCCATTAATTTGAAGGGAATGGATGTCCCAAAAGGAAAACTAAAAGACAGTAGAACTTTTATGTTGCTTTGAACTTTTATAGGAACATGCATGTGGTGGAAGGATGATTGATTAGAAAAGGTTTACCAGATGAGGAACTATCTTGGAAGAGTTGTAAGCCATCTCGGGAGTACTCATCAGGAAAGTTGTTGAGATCTAATGGGTTATTTTGTGGTCTCCTGTTAAGCAACAACAAAGTAAAGAGAGAGAGTATGATATGTATTGAGTAGTTAGAGAAGATTATGAATGAGAAATGTGAAGGTGTTGTGAGGGAAGACCTACATGATACCGACAGAGAGAGACAGGAAAAAAAATAAAAGGAAGACGTTGGAGTGCAGTGGGGCAAACACTTTGTTTCAGATGGGAAGATAAGACTAAAGCATTTTGTGGAACACTTCAGTTTGAGACTGCCATATATAGATGCTATCAGCTGAGTGATGGTGCAAGATAAAAAGAGGTTTGAAAGTTCTCTATCAGTTCCTCTGCCAACTCTCTTCCCTCCCTTAAACATAAAATTAAACTAAAAAAGGGACAACCAACAGGTCTCGTGACTATGGAAACAACAAAAGTAAAAAGTAAAAAAAATAAAAAAAAATTCTATGTATTCAGACTGTGAAATAACTTTGTGTTTTTATCATAGTTCTAAATTACTTGCGGCTGCAATGTTACTGTTGAAGTTTCTCCCGCAACCGCAAATTGCAGTTTTATTTTGAATCACATGTTTTATCTTTTATCACAAGAAATTAACGAAGATTATTAATTATAATCTCAAACTTCTGATAAATGTCAATGGTGGATTGAATGTTGTTGTGTGAGATGTTGAGAGAACACAAGAGACACTTCACGGTGAGAGATGCATAGTTCAATTTCACTTTTATTACAAGAAGAAATAAAGATTCTAAATTTAATATTCTATTTTAACTTTTAAATGTATAAATTAGATGGAATGAGTAATTCTTGTGTGAGATGCTAAAGAGTAGCTCAATGCATGATTATTAAAGATATATCAACAATTAGAGTAATTCTAAAATTAGCTCAATGCATGATTATTATGATTCAACCACAGCAATTTACATCCCAGTAGCAACAACCACAATGACAACTGCAATTTAAAACTATCATTGATATTAATTTTGAAATAAGTATTATGAAAATTAATAAATTTAAATATATATATTTATGTGTGTGTGTGACAGTAAAAATATTTTGAAATATGAGGGTATGACTATTAAATAGGAACTAAATTTTAAATTTTATTATAATGATTTTATCTTTCTACTTCTTCTTGTTTGGTTGGGACTAAGGAGAAGAATGAAAACATTAACATGGAAGAGGGTCTGAGAAATACTGAAGGAATTTGCCTTTATGATAATAATAATAATAATAATAATAATAATAATAATAATAATAATAAATCTACACCCACTATATATTTGGCTCTATCTTGTTCTTGCCCTAGTATTACAAAGTGACACCTAGAGTAAGCAATGAGTGGTGAAATATATTGAAATTAAATAATTAATAAAATAAATAAAATAATGTATAGGTGAAAAGAAAATGGTTATGAGAGAAAGGATGAGATTAAAAGGAGGGTTAATTAAGAATGAAAGAAAAGATATGTATAGTGAGAAAGAAAGGAAGAGAAGGCATTGTTGTGTTGAAAGAAGGGCACATATATCTGATATAACATGGCAAGTATGGTCCACAATCGATGAATGCCTCCTGAAGGGCTTAAAATTCGATCCAGGGGACTTCGACTTGCATCAAGGAAGGGTTGCTATCAGTATCTATCATTAGGGTTTTGCAATCTAGCTTCATAAACCCAACCCCACTTCTTGTTTTATTCTTTGGAAGTTCTGATATCTCACAGATTACATATACATAGTCCTTTTCTGTTCATGGTTATGGATTTCAACAACTCAATTTCAATTTTCCTAATTTCTTTCACTCTTTCTTTCCTCTACATTTTAATTCAATTCATATATATCTCTTCCTTGAAAAACAATGTTTTATGAAAACACTACAAGAAAATCATGAAATAGAATCATTTTTTAGATACCAAAATAATTAGTTTCAATAGTAACTAAATTAGAGATCATTTTATAAACTTAAAAAAAAATTGAGTTTCTAAATTAGTTTCTAAATTGGTATCTAATTAACAACCAATGTTTTAACTACCAATTATTTAGTTTTTAAATTTGGTAGCAAAAATTTTAGTTGCTAATCAGATACCAATTTAGAAACTATTTAACAATAATAGAAACTAATTTAGAAACAATTTTTTTTTAGTTTCTAAAATAGACTCTAATTTAGTTAATATTGCAACTAATTATTTTGGTTTTTAAAAATTGGTTTCTAATTCATGATTTTCTTGTAGTGAGAATAATCTCTCGTGTTGGTTTTTTTTTATGTAATTATTTTCAAGGGAATATGCTAATACCAAAGTCATAGTTATGATGTTTTAGTTAATCAAATGTGACATAGAGACTACCGTTGAATACAATTAATAGTTCAAAAACTTTGGTGTGTTTTTTATTGGCCAAAAAGATATATTATAAGAAGGATGTGTCAACCGTGTATCTATATAAAAATGATATTGAATAATGATGCTGCGTTTATAATTATTAGTCATAGTTATTTAATAAATATTATCTTTTAAAGAATTTCAAAACATCTTATATAATTTTTTTAATCAGCACATAAAAACTATTACACATAAATCTCACAACAAAATTAGAAATCCTAATAAGAGTTTTTGGAGTAGCAAAAGAAAAGTTGCAGAAGAAAAAACAAGATCTTTCATCATTAATACTAAACACAATTAGTAAAATACTTAACCCATGTCAATATTTCCATTCAACTTTGTAGACCGTAAGCAGTCCTTGAGTTGATCCATTAGAAAAATATTACAAACATAAACATCTACAAGGCATAATTTATTCGGCCTAAGCTTAACACTTTACTCCTTCTCTATTAGTATCCAACATTGTTATTTCTACCACTGTGTTGATACAGGGATCGATCGTAAACCAAGCCTAATTGTATACCCAAAACAGATCCCCTACTAGGATACATACTTTTTAGCCAATACATTAAAAACTAAGTTGTTTCAAAGCCCAACAAAACTAGAAAACCAGAAACATACATTTGCTAAAAGAATGCAGAGGCACTGATTTTAAGTGAAGCATCAACTGGCCCAGATTTTCTTTGCAGGCAGTCATACACTCCTTCTTGCCCCTTGGCATAATGTTCTGCATAAGTCATGAAATCTGCTCCACTAAAAGCAATTCTATTGTTGTGTGCACCCCTTTCTCACCACTGCTACATTCTACTTTCTTTAGGCTTTGATCATGATTGTGCTCTAGTAAGAGAGGGGACAAGTTCCAAAGAGACTTCCTCACAAGCCAATCCTCTTCTAATACACTTCAACAATGGGTCATCTATGGACTTAGCTTCTTAGTCATACATTCCATTCTCGTGGTCAACTTAAACATCACATCTCAATGACTCCCTGGTAAGCCTAAAATAATCAGCATATATAGTATTTATTTATTAAAAAGTGGACTTTAAATTTGATATGATTATAAGATGAGGTTTCACATTTATATATTATGAAATATCACTATTAGAAAATCATTAAATAAAAATCAATTTTAGAAACAAAAAATAATTAGTTGCTACATTAACTAAATTAGATACTATTTTAGGGACTAAAAAAATTAATGGTATCTAAATTAGCTTATATTATTGAAAAATATTTTTTAAATTGGTATCTAATTAGCTACCTAGGTTTTAACTACCAATTATTTAGATTCTAAAGTTGGTATCTAAAACCTTGGTAGCTAATTATATGCCAAATTAGAAAGTATTTATCAATAATAGAAACTAATTTAGATACCAATAAATTTTTTAATCTCTAAAATAGTATCTAATTTAGTCAATATAGCAACTAATTATTTTTTGTCTCTAAAAATTGTTTTTATTTAATAATTTTCTTGTAGTGTATAGTTGAAACTTATTCCAAAAAAAAATTATATAAGCAAAATTATAAAGGAAAGAAGCACGACACTCACTTTTTCATATAAGCAAAATTATATTAATTTAAGGCAAAAACAAGATATTGCATAAGAAGTGTAGGTGGCAACCACAATTACAAAAACAATTTCTTAGGTTTCTTATATCCATTAGATGTAATGCTATCCAAGTGTGGTTGCATGTTGACTTTTTCTTATAGGGAAATCACATGCAAGATAGCATCCTCGAATCATTACAAGTTTCAATTTGATATGTGTGAATGTTGTTGTTGGGCTAATCCAAGTCCATTTAAAATGAAACCCAGTCAAAGGTTTAATGTCAACACTTGCAGTGGACTTTTGGATTTTCCTCTCTTTCCTCCTTCCCTCTTGGCCCAATTATGTGTAAGGGTAGTGAGGTTTATTAGTGGGCTTAAAGAGAGGGTTAGGATTGCTTAATCCTACAAATTTTGATGGGTATTTCTTCCTACACCCCTATATTTTTCTTCCTACACCCATATATTTTTTAAAACTCCAAAACTAGCATTGCTATTTTTATTTGAAAAGGCACCGTTATGGGATTTATAGGTTTCTAGAATGTGGGTTTCGCGATATCTAAGGATTGGTGGATCCATAATGTATTTTCTTGACTTATGGGTTGGTGGATCCAGAATGCATTTTTTTACTTATGGATTGGTGGATCCAAAATGTATTTTTTGACTTATGAATCAGTGAATTTAGAATGCATATTTTGCCTTATGGATTGGTAGATCCGGGATGCATTTTTTGACTTATGGATTGGTGGATTCGTAATGCATTTTTTTTTTACTTTTGATGTTTGGTTGTGGTTTTCAATAATTGGTTGGAATTTCATGGTAAGATGTTAATTTGTAGAAATATGGACAATGCCGAAAGATTTGTTGAACTTCATTATTAACCAATTTTAGGACTCATTGGAAAACATAAACATAAATTTTTTTATGCAATCGCCAAAGTTTGGTCTTCATATGCAGTTATGGGATTATAATCGAATTCACAAATTAATATGTATACATACAATGTGGCTATTATAAGTGTGAAAGAACAAATTCACTCACGATTGTGTAAGAACTAATTCCATTACCCTCATAACTACATATCAAGACAAACTTTGGTGATTGGATAAAAATGTTTATGTTTATGTTTTCCAATGAGTCTTAAAATTGATTAATAGTGAAGTTCAACATATTCTTCGACATTGTCCATACTTCTACAAATTAACGTCTTACCATGAAATTCCAAAAGCTATTGAAAATCACAACCAAACATCAAAAGTAAAAATGCATTCCGGATCCGCCAATCCATAAGTCAAAATATGCATTATGGATCCACCAATCCATAAGTTAGAAAAATACATTCAAATTCCACCAATTCATAAGTCAAAAAATACATTCCAGATTCAACAATCTATAAGTAAAAAAATGCATTCTGGATCCACGAATCCATAAATATCACATAACCTAATTTTTGAAAATCTATAAATATCATAACAGTTCCTTTCAAATAAAAATGGCAATATTAATTTTGGTACTAACAAAATTGTAGGGGTGCAGGAAGAAAAATGTAAGGATTCAGGAAGAAACACCCAACTTTGATGTGCATGTGTGTTAGGGTAGTTCACTACATATTTTTCTTACCCGTGTTAAAAACTTTATTCAATATATTATGAAATAAAATTAAAATTAATTAAAAGGTTACTAAATAGATATATGTGCTTTTTATGAAAATTTCAATAAATTGTTTTCTATTTTGATATATGTTATTAGCTAACAAGGTAAAAATTTATTATAAAAGTAAGAAAATTGTCAATCATTCATGAAAATAATTATAATTAAGTTTATGAAAAGTATTTAAATAATTTAAACCTTCTTATTAAAATAATTTTACTAAAATTCATTTTCAAAATACTCATTTGCAGAGGCTTATATTGCTCACGTGTATGATTATAAGTGGAGGTAGTGGTGATAAATATTAATTTAAGGCCAAAACAAGATATTGCACAAAAAGTGCAGGTGAATAACAACCACAATTACAATACAATTGCTTAAGTTTCTTATATCCATTAGATGTAATGCTAACAGAAAGACCAAAACAAACCAAGTGTGGTTGCATGTTGGCTTTTTCTTCGAGGAAAATCGCATGCAAGATAGCCATCTCAACTCATTACAAGTTTAAATTTGATGTGTGAATGTTGTTGTTCGGCTCATCCAAAGCCCACTGAAAATGAAACTCAGTCAAAGGTTTTACGCCAACACTTGAAGTGGACTTTTGGATTTTCCTCTCTTCCCTCCCTCCCTTCTGGCCCAATTATTTGGTAAGGGTAGTGAGGAATTTCATTGGGCTTAAAGAGAGGGTTAGGATTGCTTAATCTTGTAAATGTTGATGGGTGTTTCTTCCTGCACCCCTACATTTTTTAAAATACCAAAACTAGCCTTTCTATTTTAATTTGAAAAGGAAACGTTATGTGATTTATAGGTTTTCGGAATGTGGGTTCTACGATATCTAAGGATTGGTGGATCCGGAATTTAATTTTTGACTTATGGATTGCTGGATCTGGATTGCATTTTTTGACTTATGGATCGGTGAATTCGGAATGCATTTTTTTACTTAAGGTTTGATGGGTCCGGAATGCATTTTTTGACTTATGGATTGTTGGAATTTCATGATAAGATGTTAATTTGTAGAAGTATGGATAATACCAAAAAATTTGTTGAACTACATTATTAATCAATTTTAGACTCATTGGAAAACATAATCATAAACATTCTTATGCAATCGCCAAAACTTGGTCTTCATATGTAGTTTTCAATAATTTGTTAGAATTTCATGGTAAGATGTTAATTTGTAAAAGTATGGACAATGCCAAAAGATTTGTTGAACTTTATTATTAATCATTTAAGGACTCATTGGAAAACACAAACATAAACATTCTCATGCAATCGCCAAAGCTTGGTCTTCATATGTAGTTATTGGATTGTAATCGAATTCATAAATTAATATGTAAACATACAATGTGTTATTATAAATGCGGAAGAACAAATTCACTCACGATTGTGTAAGAACTAATTCCATTATCCTTTAAACTAATAATGCAAACAATGTGTAACTTCATCAAATTACAAAATAGAAATACAACTACATATGAATTCAATTACAATGTCATAACTGCATATGAAAACCAAACATTGGTGATTGGATAAAAATGTTTATGTTTATGTTTTCCAATCAGTCTTAAAATTTATTAATAGTGAAGTTCAATAAATTCTTCGGTATTGTCCATACTTCTACAAATTAACATCTTACATGAAATTCCAAAAACTTATTAAAAACCACAATCAAACATCAAAAGTAAAAAATGCATTCCGGATTCGTCAATCCATAAGTCAAAATATGCATTATGAACCCACCAATCCATAAGTCAAAAAAATACATTTTGGATCCACCAATCCATAAGTCAAAAAATACATTATGGAGTCACCAATCCATAATTCAAAAAAGTACATTCTAGACCCAGCAATTCATAAATATACCATAACCCAATTTTCAAAAATTTATAAACACCATAACGGTGTCTTTTCAAATAAAACGACAAGATTAGTTTTGGTACTTTCAAAATTGTAGGGGTGTAGGAAAAAAATGTAGAGATTCAGGAAGAAACACCCAATTTTGATAATCATGTGTGTTAGGATAGTTCACAACATATTTTTCTTACCAGTGATTAAAAACTTCATTCAATATAGTATGAAATAAAATTAAAATTAATTAAAAAATTACTAAATAGATGTGTGTGCTTTATAAAGAAATTTCAGTAAATTGTTTTCTAATTTTGATATATGTTATCAGCTAACAATGTAAAATTATATTATCAAAGTAAGAAAGTTGTCAATCATTCCTGAAAATAATTATAATTAAGTTTATGAAAATATTTAAAAAATTTAGACCTTGTTATTAAAATAATTTTACTTAAATTCATTTTCAAAATACTCATTTGAAGAGGTTTATATTGCTCATATGTATGATTATAAACGGAGGTAGTGATGGTGAATAACAACCACAATTACAAAAAAAAATTGTTTAGTTTTCTTAAATTCATTAAATGTAATGCTAACACAAAGACCAAAACAATCTAAGTGTGGTTGCATGTTGGCTTTTTCTTGGAGTGAAATCACATGCAAGATAGCCTCCTCAACTCATTACAAGTTTCAATTTGATATGTGTGAATGTTGTTGTTGGACTCATCCAAAGCCCACTAAAATGAAACTCACTCAAAGGTTTTACGCCAACACTTGAAATGGACTTTTGGATTTTCCTCTCTTCCCCCCTCCCTTTTGGCCCAAATATGTGGTAAGGATAGAGGTTTTTGAGTGGGCTTAAAGAGAAGGTTAGGATTGCTTAATGCTATAAATTTGGATGGTGATTCTTCCTGCACTCTTATATTTTTCTTCTTGCACCTGTACATTTTTTTAAATGCCAAAACTAGCCTTGTTATTTTTATTTGAAAAGGTGTTGTTATGGGATTTATAGGTTTCTGGAATGTGGGTTCCACGATATCTAAGGATTTGTGGATCTGGAATGTATTTTTTTGACTTATGGATTAGTGGATCCGGAATGCATTTTTTGACTTATTGATTGGTGGATCCATAATGTATTTTTTTTTTACTTATGGATCAGTGAATCCGTAATGCCTTTTTTGACTTATGGATTGGTGCATCCAGAATGCATTTTTTGACTTATGGATTGTTGGATCCGTAATACATTTTTTTGACATTTGATGTTTGGTTGTGGTTTTCAATAATTGGTTGGAATTTCATGATAAGATGTTAATTTGTAGAAATATGGACAATGCCGAAAGATTTGTTGAACTTCATTATTAATCAATTTTAGGATTATTTGAAAAACATAAACATAAACATAAACATTCTTATGCAATCTCCAAAGCTTGTTTTTCATTTGTAGTTATGAGATTGTAATCGAATTCATAAATTAATATGTAAACATACATTGTGGCTATTATAAATGCGGAAGAACAAATTCACTCACGATTGTGTAAGAACTAATTCCATTATCCTTTAAAATAATAATATAAACAATGTGTAACTTTATCAAATTAGAAATTAGAAATACAACTACTTATGAATTCAATTACAACCTCATAACTACATATGCAGACCAAACTTTTGTGATTGGATAAACATGTTTATGTTTATGTTTCTTAAAATTGACTAATAGCGAAGTTCAACAAATTCTTCGGTATTGTCCATACTTCTACAAATTAACATCTTACCATGAAATTCCTAAAAATTATTGAAAACCACAACCAAACATTAAAAGTAAAAAATGCATTTTGGATCCTCCAATCCGTAAGTCAAAATATGCATTATGGACCCACCAATCCATAAGTCAAAAAAATACATTTCGGGTCCATCAATCCATAACTCAAAAAAATACATTATGAATTCACCAATCCATAATTCAAAAAAATGCATTCTTGATTCACCAATCCATAAATATCCCAAAACCCAATTTCTAGAAATCTATAAACACCATAATGGTGTCTTTCCAAATAAAAATAGCAAGATTAGTTTTGGTACTTTGAGAAATGTAGGGGTGCAAGAAGAAAAATGTTCGGATTCAGGAAGAAACGCCCCAATTTTGATTTGCATGTGCGTTAAGGTTGTTCACCACACATTTTTTTACATGATTATAAAATTCATTCAATATATTATGAAATAAAATAAAAATTAATTAAAAAGTTACTAAATATATTTGTGTGTTTTTTATGGAAATTTCAGTAAATTGTTTTCTAATTTTGATATATGTTATTTGTTAACAATGTATAATTATATTATAAAAGTAAGAAAGTTTTCAATCATTCATGAAAATAATTATAATTAAGTTTATGAAAAATATTTAAATAATTTAGACCTTGTTATTAAAATAATTTTACTTAAATTCATTTTCAAAATACTCATTTCACTAAAAAAAATAAAAAATTGGTAGAGGTTTTTTAGAAGAGGTTATAAGAACCTCCACTAATACATATACATAATAGGGTTTTTTAAACCCTTGATAAGTTCATATACTTTTATCAAAATAATAGTTTTGTTTTTCTTTATTTTTTATTTTCCGTATTTTATTGGTGACACACTTCTCATTTTTACACATTCTTCAATCTTCGAACGTTCAACCCTCTCACCTCTCACGTTTTTACAGATCCTTCGGTCCTAGAAATTCCAGTTCAACTCTCTCACGTTTCAGCCTTAGAAAATCATCTTCCACCTCTCTGTTCTTCCCATTGAAGCTTCATTTCTCAATGTGATTTTGCCCTAGAAAGTCATCTTCAACTTCTCCGTTCTTCCCTCTGAATTGAAGGTTAATTTCTCACTTTGATTTTTGTTATATTTGGTATTCATTTCCGTTTTCCCCTATTTGATTTTTCAAATTTGGTTTTCATCTTCTCTATTTCTCATTTTCAGAGTTGCGGTGCGTTTTGCACGTTCTTACCTCGTGTTTCTGCTCAAGGTCTCTTGGAACACTGTCTCTGATTAGTCTCAGGTACGCTCTTCTCTTATTGTAATGATTTTTATTTTTTGGTTCGATGACATGTTCTTCATCTCCGAGCTTTGTTTTTCTTAGAATTGTTTTGAATATTTTTTTTAAATGTATGCATTTTGTTTTTAAGGATATAAATGGAGGGAGACTGTTTTGTGTAGTGGAGTATAGGGATATTGTTTTTCGTAAGTTGCTACACGGTTCTGTCTCCTGCACTATCAATACCTTCATCCCCTTCTTTATCTTTACAAAGTGAAAACTGTGAACAACTTCTGCTTGGGCCCTATGATACTTGTTTCTCATTCCTGGTCTAATTGTTTTCTCATATTAACTTATTTTGAATTTTTTTTTGTTATTTATTGTATTTAGATCTTATTATTAGTGGTTTTTCAATTTAAGTTTCTTAGAAGTTATCATTAGTTAACGAAGCTATTGGTGAGCAAATGTGGTGTTCTCATTGAACACCACAGAATACTAATTAGCATGAGAACTATGGTCTAAGGTAACCTAGAGAAATTCTCAACCATAGCTTTGGGAAAAGGAAGTTGAGCAGCCACAGTGAGGTAGCACTTTGTCAAGAGCTTGAGAGCAATGTCTGAGGCATAATACATTATGATTTCAAGTCAACTTATATCCAACGGTTCCAATGGACCAAGTTGTACTACCTAGCAAATTGACAAAACTCCTAGACTCTGGCTAGACAAAACTCCTGGACCAAATGGTACTGGACTTGCACGTGATGCTACTGTCAAGTGTTTTTGAAAAGGTTTTTGGTGTGTAGAAGTGAAGGGGGTCTAGATAGATGTTGATGAACCTTTTGTAAAAGGAGCTTGTGTAGCCGCTGTATAGTTCTGCATAATTATGCAGAAAACATGTCCTAGTTTTTCACTGATGCACTCTGTTTTTTATTTTTGCTTGTTCTATCTCTGCTGCACCCTGTTTTAATGTACAATTTTTGGCCTTATAAAAAGTATGATGTACTCAGAATAAGGTTGGAAAAGAAAAGAAGCACATAAACTATTCACCTAATTAACTAACTTAGAACAATGTGTGTGTAGTTTTTGTGTTGTTGTTGCTATTACTATTATTATGATTAGATTGTTAGTTTTGGCTCAAAATAGTATTAATCAACTAGTTTCTAAAGTTGTAATATCGAAGCTTTTTACAACTTTTTCTAACTACCGGACTTTCAAGAAGATAACTTTGGACATACTTTAAAAATAATTATTATATAAAACTCAACAAATTTATCTTACACCGTAATTAAATAAAAAATTAATTTTTACATAACGAGGGCATACATGTACTAACGGAGTATTGATTTATCTGTATTTATTTCTTGATTGACATGTTGATTTGGTTGAGATGGTACATATTATATGTTTAAAAATTCAAGTG
>Ga0123342_1004937_pt1 | contig 19887 bp, 2 predicted proteins | sample Turbeawhitnodule_FD_89960 | JGI IMG/M metagenome (GOLD analysis project Ga0123342, IMG submission 89960) | Root nodule microbial communities of legume samples collected from Mexico - Turtle bean Mexico white nodule | ecosystem: Host-associated > Plants > Roots > Nodule | place: Mexico: Nepantla... | reverse complement strand
GTATTTTTTGGGTATGTTTTTCTCACTTTAAGGTTGTTTTGTTCCAACCATAAAGGAGAGATAGGTAGTCCTTTTGTGGTTTCTGTATATGGGTTGGGATACCCCTGAAGTATCCCCTTTAATATTATTTATTCATTGCTGATTAAAAAAAAGAAAATACAGGCACAACTATAACCAACACTATGGAACTAAATACACATGACAAAAATATCATAACCTAAACCAAATAATAATTCCATTTAGAAAAGGCATTCACTTTTAGAATGTATGAACTAAAAAGGGGTTGGAGAAGTCTGAAAGATCAGAGGGCCAAGAACAACAAGCCTCTTTGTGGTGGAGAGATTTGAAGGAGATTTGGATGGGGAGGGAAGTTTGAAGACTCTTATAATTGGGGGGTTGGAAAAGGGAGAAATATTTTGTTCTGGGAAGATGACTGGGTAGGATCTCGAGTCTTGAAAAATAGATTCTCGATGATGTTTTCTCCTTTTGACAATAAGGAGACAAAGTTAAGCAACTGCAGAGTTTGGGTCAAAATGTTTGGCAGTGAAACTTAACTTGGAGAAGATGACTTTTTTGCTTGGGAAGAGTCTTAGGTATGTGAGTTGTTTGAGGTGGTATCCTGTAAGAGTCTTGCCTTGGAGACTGATGACATATGAGTTGGAAGGGTTGTGAGTCTACAAAGTTTTCTGTCAAGTCTGCTTAGGGTTTATTAAGGGGAGAGGAAGTAGAGAATTGTTTGAGGATGTACAACTATTTCTAGAGGATTAAGGCTCTTCCTTCAACTCATGTTACTACTTGGAGGGTGATTGAAAACAAGATTGCTACCAAGGTCAACCTGGAGAGACGAGGGGTACAGGTTGAGAGCAATTTTTGTTGTTTGTGTAAAGTGTTAGAAGAGTCGACAAGTCATTTGTTCTTTGGTTGCATAGTTGTTTGGCTAGCTTGAAATCTTTGTTATGCTTAGTTAAGAGTGAGTTCAGTAATTCTTTTCTCTCCTGGGTCACACTTCGGGCAGTTTAAAATTCTTGAATGTGACCACTTCAGTTAATCTTATTTTGGGTAATGTTTGGATTTTGTTGGTAAGCGAGATTTGGAAGCATAAAAATAATTGTTTATTCAACAGAGGAGTGATAGACTATTCTGAAGTTTTCTCCTTGGCATAGGTTAAGGTTTAATCTTGGATATCGTCAAACATACATTCAACGAATTTCTCGTTCTCTGATTGATGCCTAGAAGTACCCAATTAATAATTGATGATAGGGTGACAAAGTTGGTCTTTAAATTTTATGTCGTATTTTAACTAGTTGTGACAGAATAATTTTTTTTTGAAGTATATGTCTCTTTTACTTTGTGATAGAGTTATACTATCCCTAAAATGAATCACATTTATTATATATTTTTTTTCTAATAAAAACAAATGAACTAAAAAAACTCACCTTTAAGGCATCTAGAACAAATGGTTTAAGCTCCATGCTAGAGGCTTATAAACCAATCACGACACTAGCACGGTAGGAAAATTAAATTTTAATTAATTTAAAAGTAAAAAATAATTATTTATTAAATTAATTATGTTAAATACTATTTTATAAATTAAAAAATTATTAATATTAAAAATAACTTTTATTATTAATAAAAATTTATAACATAATTTTAAATCGATATTTAATATTATACTGATTTAAAATCTAAAATAATTTAAAACAAAAATATTAAATATTAATTTAAAAACTATTTTATATTTTTTTATTAATAATAAAAATTATTATTAATCTTTTAATTAATAAAATAATATCTAATATAGTTAATATAATCATTAATTTTTTAAATTAATTGATACTTAATTTCTTTTTGTAATACAAGTACTTCACTCCTAACTGCTACATGTTGTGTATGATCAATCTTCTCAAAAGTATCAGTGAAACTTCCACTAACTTACTGTTAACTATAGCTTTGGTTAATTGACACATCTCATATTACAAATATTTTATTACTTCAATTAAACAGGTATACTCCTTTATATTTAATATATATTAATTTACTTTTGAATCAACTAAACTGACACAATATTATTATTATTATTATTTAAATTTAAAAATAATGTTCGTGTCTATTTAATATTTATATTGACAAATACAAATACAAATGATTATTTATATTATATTAACGTTAATTTAATTTGCATAAAAATTTTAAAACTTTAATTTTAACTGTAATTGTTTTAGTGTGAGTAGGTTAAACTATTTGAAACTAGATAACTATGTTCTAACATCTACTCTTCATCATTCCTATAGTAGCATTTTACATTATATCTTTTTATCTCATTAAATACTATTTAAATTTTAGTCTATCATAATTTAATTTCTAAAAAACTTAACATACTATATTAAATCAATAAACATAAAAAGATGTGTTGTTCTACTCAGACAATTTCCTTACTTTGTTCCCTTACCCTTTCTATCTGATTAATGTACATTTTAAAGTATGAGCACCTTGGCATAAGTATGGTGGGGTGAAGGGGTGAGGGAAGTTTGACAAATTTAAGGATGCTCAACTTGTGGTTGGCACAGATCTTAATATTAAACATGTCATTCTCAAATGAAGTACCCTTGCAGACATGAACTTATGAACGCAGCTATAGTTGTACCCAGGCAACATACATCAACTAGTGCAGCATCTTTCACAGACAAAACTCTCCATATGCGCGCTCTTGTCTCTCCCTATTTACTATATTCAATTTTCAAACTGCACAGACGCGTTTTTTTTTTTTTTTCTTTTTTTTGGAGTTCACACTACACAGTTTAAAATTGCATGCACTATTGATACACAATACTAGGTAGCTACTAGATGAACATGCATTATTTATGTCCGAAAGCATGCAAGGGAAAACCACGCCCGTGATTGTAGAACGCGCTTCACAGTTCATATGATGAGACTAAGAAGGATGGATTGGCATGCCATTTGTTGCATTTTGCATGTTTAATTCCGTGTTGGAAAAGAAGAATGCGTGTTTCTTGTGGATTTTCTGAAAACACTAATATATGTTTTTATTTGTCTTTTTTATAGACAATATCTATATGTATGTGTTTGTGATTTGTTGTTAAGTTCTTGTACAAGTTGGATGAATCATTCCTGGTCATCGTGATGTTGAAGTAATTCCAAATGCATCAACTCCCAAGTAGTCCATCTTTGAAGCGTTTGTAAAAGAAATCACTTTTTGAAAGGTCATAGTTTCAGGAATGCTATTCCTTCTAGCTTGATTCCTCCTGCTGCAATTTATCTAAGTGTCCATAAAGATTCCAAAGCAATCATAATGTGGCTTTGTTTGCCATATTGGTGCTTTATTTAGGTACTTTTATGATATACAAGAAACCTAACTAGTAACTAGCTAGGAGACACACTTAGATAAATTGATATGAAATCCCTCTAATTATAGGTTGAAGTTAATCAAAAGAGAAGAGTTAACTACTATTATTTTTATGGTTAGGCATGATAATATATCTGATACACCTATGTCTAATCAATAACTTGTATCTTATCAGTGAGACATCCATATAAATTTAAAAAAAACGTGTTATACAAAGTGTTTCAAAACATGTTACCACTTTCACTAAATTGATCTAAAAAATGTTACTACAGTTTTTGTTTGTCAAACTTTTTCTGCTATAAGTCCTAATGTTTTTTACATTTCCAAATGAGTGGAAAATTCAGTCATCACTATTTTGAATTTATCATAATCATTAAAATGCCTAAAAAAATAAGTAATTTAAATCGTCAAACCTAGAGATTTTTTAAAGTTTATGTATATCTGGTTTGATTTATGTCACTTTAAAATGAACAAAAATACAACAGCAGCTAACCAAGTGCATTTCAAATAAAACTACTGTAGTAATTGTCAACCATATATCAGTTTACTTTTAAATTGTTCTTACAATTTAACTTCTCTCTCTTTTGTTTTGTCATTCTCAATAAAAAAAACAATTTCAACTATACGGATCCAACTTGAACCAGGTCCATCTTCCAATGTATACGGGTACATGAAGGGGTATGCTGTTACTCATAAACCAAGGACGTTAATTTTATCCTGTTGGTATAAACTGTTAGATACAATTCATGGGTAAGAGCTTTCCTTCTTCAAAATTATCCAGTGGACAAGGGAGAGGGGTTCTCCATACACAAGCACGTGAAAGAGTGAAGAAACTGAAAGAACCGAATCCAGTTTGGTAGTTCCATTTCTGCATTTAGTCTCTAGCTAGTTAACAACTATTTTGTTCATATATCATAGCCTGACCTTTTAAAGTGCTTAATTTGTCATAAGCTTTTGTTGGGACAAGGACATTATAATATATAATCAAATCATGTATGGTTGACTTCAAGATAGTTAAGTTTCCAAACCTATGAGAATTCAAAATTACTGCTAACTATTCAAATGGGTACCATAAAAGTCAAAAGAAATGGACACTGGGAACTCTCTAGTTACACAGCACCAATGCTGTGACTATAATATGTCTAATCATGTCCTTGATGACTTTAAAAGAAGACAGATTACAAGCCTGATCCAGTGAATTGATTTAGACAGATCGAGCATCCTCCCCACTTTTAGAATTTTATTAATTATAATCCTTGTTTTATGTAGTTAAAGCAGTCACTTTTTGAAATACTAAGAAAAATCTTAGGAACTGTCTAGTTCAATCTAACATATGCATTTAAATACTATCAAAAGTATAATTTTTAAGGCAACAAATATAAAAAAAAAAAGTGTGTGAAAAGTGAATGAGAACCTCATATTCATTCCTGACATATATTTCTGGGTATTAATTAGGAGCAGGTACCCATATCTCATATCTAGAAGGATAGAGTTGTAGAGAGAGTTGTCTACATGTTTGCTAGATGTAAGCCCTGCCTTGCTGTTCGATAACAACAGCTGTTCTCTCCTAAACCTCATAAAAAGAAGAAATTAAACACTACTTTCTCCTCCCTTCATATATTTATAACAATGAATAAGTATTAATCTGTTAAAATAATTTAAAATGCTTGTACTTTTACTTCATCAAATTTCAAAAGACTTATTTTAAAAACAATACAATTATCTGAAAATACATTTAAGTGTAGAGACACTGATGGAGATGTAGAGAAGGTCCCTCAAACAGTTATTCTTTTGGGAGTGAAATCAGCATCTTAACGATCTTATGTATTTCAATTTTTACACTAACTTTATATTTTTTGATACTTTATTTATCTTTCACTTTCAATGAAAAAGATATAGGATTCAAGTTTGTAATTTAGGTGAAGGGTAGACAATCACAGCACGTCCCACCCACGGCAAAAACAAAATATGCAGAGACAGTCCTGCAGTGCAGACGCTATTAAATGCAGTTCTGATACCTTCAACACACTCTTCTGCAACCCCTTCATCGTTGTTATGGCCTTTTCCTCTCGTGTATACAAATCCTTTCACCGCTGTTATGGCCTTTCACTCTCATTCATAGTTTCATAAACATGTGTACAAAGGCAACCGCAACACAGCTTGCTAATGTTACAACACCTCTCACATCTTCCAACATCCCTTAACTCTTTTCTCTCTCTTTTCTACCAATTCTTGATAAGTTCATAATGTATATCTTCTATGGCCACCTCTTCCACCGATCTAAAATTCCAAATTATCTTCTATATATTTTAATTTTTTTATACTTTCTTTTCTTCTTTAGATATTCATACGACTCACCAAATTAGCAAAAGAAAATAGTTTCTTGTCATATTACTTCTTTAAATTAAATAAACTCTTAATTTTTTACTTAAATTCTTAACTTTTTTATAATTCCAATACTTGAATGATAATAATAACACATGTCTAGTAAAAAACATTAAAAAAATAATGTTAAGAATTTAAATAATAAAAATCTAAAAATATTTAGAAATTTATTTAAGTTTTCTTTAATTTTAGCAAGGACTAGTAAAATAAATAAAGTGCAGTAAGTGCTAAATTAATCCTTAACATCCACATGCCATATACACATCCCTTATAATGATAATATATATATATATATATATATATATATATATATATATATATATATATATATAAGAACACATGATTAGTAATAAATAAAATACAAGTTCAAGTTCTAAATTAATCAGTATCATGAAATTTTGAAATAAAATTGTTTATCGAGGTTAAATAAATTATAAGAATAAACAACAATAATTTAAATTTTTCATGGGGTTAAAATAAGAGAAAAATATATGTTTTAAGAATGAAAAAAAAATTGTTGAGACTATTTTTTTAAAATTTGTTTTTTCATAAAGATAAACTAAGCCAACATTAGGAACAGGTGTTTGACAAAAAAATTTATAACATTAGATATTTTGTACGTTTTTTTACTTTACCTTTTAAGAAATCACAGAGATAGAGGTTCCTTCACGCATGCAAGATAGGTTGGCTGCTAGTTACCTGTGATCTTTTTGCGTGTCGAAAGTTAGAGGTAGAACTAGCCATGCATCCATTTGTAGCTTCACACTCTGAATTGTGTTCCCGTGATACAGTGACATCTTAGTCCTTTTTCTTCTCAATGTAATTTACTCATATCCACGTATATAAAACTTAAATTATATATGGACTTTCCCTTTCAACAATAAAACCTTCTCACTCAGAAATAGTTAGTTTTTTTTAATGCACAATAAACCTTACTCTCCATGATTACACTGTCTCTTCCTAATTTGTACACACACAAAAACTCATCAATTACTTTATAACACAGTGGGTTAGAACTTAAGGGTTAGATTTACAACAAATGACATAGTTTGTATCTAACAACAATAAAATCGATAATTTAGTGAAAATACTATTAATCAATTTGTAAACAAGAAAAATATGATGTTTGACAATTTTTGTTTATTGGGATGAAAAGGTATTATATTGTATAAATATATAATATAATTAATGTTAATTTTGATTTAATAGAAATGTGATATGAGAAAGACACTACATTATAGCTCATGAAGAGAGACAATTGATGTGATTTCATATGATTTAAAAATGAAATATATCAACTTGGTAAGATAAATTTTATATACATAAACATGAAAAATTATTTATTCAAATAGTCATACTAAAGGTTATCTATCAATTTACTCATCTTTTTAACAAAGGGCAAAAATGTCTCTCGAGGTGCAGATTCTTAAATGAGAATTTAATTTTTCAAATATGCAACATTGGCTTTGGGACCGAGGAGTTCCCACATGTCATTTTTTAAATTTAAATAATGTAAATAATTAATATTTAATTAGTTTACAGTTTAAGAAGTCTTAAAAATAGAATATGGATAAACAGTTATTAAATTATATTGTTTTAATGTAAATGAAACATATGTAAAATGAATTAATATTATGATATGAATTTTTTTTCTTACTAGCATACAGTTCACAAATTTTAGAGGACTCTTCTGGATTTAGAGTGATATTTTAGATTTCTTTGCTTTAATTAATAACTTGTGTTTTTGTCTCAAATGGTTACTTCTCTGGAATTTTAACAAGATACCTGTTATTTTTTTTTGCTATTATATTATTTGTTTTTAAATAATTTTAATTTAAATGTGCATTTATTTTGTTAAATGAAAAAAAAAAACTATAAAACTATTTTATTAAAAGCAATAAAATTTATTATATTTTTAATTCATTTAAAAAAAATCTTTAAAATACATGTAAAAAAAACAGAGAGAACAATATGAACACATAATGATAATATGATTTGGAAATGTGATTCAGAACACATTCTATTCAACAAGTTAATAGCTTTGTCTTAAACTGTAATATAAATTTGTTGTGTTCTTATGTTTTTGTTATATGTTCTGGTTTACACTTTAAAAATTACAGAGTTGAAAGATAGTACATGAAATTGAAAAGTCACTGTAAGAAAGAAGCACAGAACCTCTTACCTTTACATAAAATCAAAATCAAGATTTAAAGATATTAAATTTGATTAAATAGTTGTAAACCAAACAAACTATCATATCTTCCTTGATTTATTAACTAATGGAACATGACAATGTAGCAAGTGTTATGATTCTTGTGTATTGGTAATTATATATACATCAAATGGTTGTTGAGGGTGAAGTCAAGACAAATTTGATTGGGTTAACTAAATACCATGTTTTAGTAAGTGTATTTAATTATTGTGTGTCATTTATAATATTTATTTAAGATGTCTTTGTGTTTGTAATAAAATTGTAACAAACAAAATGAAAACCTAATTAGTTGTCCGTAGATAGGATGTAGATTGGTGACCGAATCACGTTAAATCTTGTTTTATTTATTTTCTGCAGTTGATTTGTGATTGTGTGTTGCTTAAGCGTGCTTTTTTCACATCAACGGTAAATCAGTTTTTAAATGGTATCCAAGAATTCACATAAGAATAAGAATATGAGATGATCAGTTGCTTCTTCACTTATATTGCAGAAAGGACATTTCAATTATGAGGAATCTGGTGTAATATTGTTTCTCTTCTTTAAGTTGTCCTTACTTGGCAGTTTGTTATGTATCAATCTCCAAGTAAAGAAAGTTAAATTTGAAGGTTCCTTGATGTTCTCGAATTTGCTAAGAGGCTCTGTTAAGGATTGTTAAGGATTTAGAGGTTCCTTGTTTTTTCGGGAATTTTCTAAAGCTGTTTCTGTTAGGAATCTTTTACTGTTGGCGTAGTTCTGAATAGATGAGGTTGAATATAACTTGAGATTTTTATCTTATTCCAAGTCTAGTGTCTGTTACTTCCTCCTTTGATATGTCCTTGATATTTTTTACACAAATTGTTCACTCTCATTCAAACCATCTTTTTTCACTCTCCCTTTTCCAAGCATCTTATATGTCTCACCATCAAGGTTTGTTACAATGACTTGTTGTTAGTCTACTATACTTAGATTTAAAGGAATTGTTTCACATTCACATGTCTTTTCAAAACTTTACTACCTCACTATCTCCTACAACTCTGATGGATGTTTTCACCCCCATCAACTCTTTAGTTGATTTTGACATACTATTTTCTCAAACTTCCTCCACCATATAAAACTCGATCCTAACCACAACATTCCCTTTAGTCTCCTCAAACTCATTTTGATGACTACAAACTTCACTTTATAGGTTGTTCTTTTCACTAATATTCTACAATTCTATTTTTACATTAATGCGAGATGTGTTTTACTTCCAAATTACTCTATTTCTTTGAACTACATATCCTCTCAAACTAATTTATGTTATTTTTCCATCTTTCTCCTCTTTTTTCCCATATAGTTTTTTTAATTTCCTTTCCACTCCTTTTGGTAGCTTAGAAAAAGCTTGATAATAGAGTGGCAAAGATGGTAGTATAAATCTTAACAAACACAATCCTGTCCAAAAGTTGTTGTTTAGATTTCTAGAGAGACACTTTCCTTGCCATCATGGTATTCTCAAATATGTGAATGAAATTGACATAATTCTACAATTTATGGTAGTTTCACACCTTTGTAAATCCCTCTTTTCATGCACATATTTTTCATCTTACTTTTATATGAAAATTAACCTTTAAATTTGACAATAATTCAGTTTCTAAGTGTATTTTCTACTATTTATGCATTTCTTCTCATTATTGGTTCCTAAAAAATAGTATCATTCATAAACTAGAGCATGAATACCTATTTGGAAGGGTGAGAAGAGATTAAGGTTAGTGGCTTATCTCCGAGTCTGTTGAATCCTTTTGTAGTGATCAATAAAATGAAAGGAAAGGTGTTAAGAGATCTCCGTTCTAATTTCATTCTAATTCCTTTTTATGATGAAATCTTATCTTAGAGTTTCATTAATTAATATTATTTTTTTATCCGTAAAAAATAAATAAGATAAGAAAACATGAAATACTTGAGGGGACTCCAATCCCTATACATGAATATATAGATATTTAGTCTATGAATACTACCTTCTTAAAATACCTAAAAAACAATGACGAAGAAAAAACCTACTTAAATATCCTAAGATAATCATACAACACCAATAAATGTGATGAAGACTTGAAAACTTAAGGCACATACAACAATGTATCCCTTCATCTTGCTGGAAATGCTCGAAAAAAATCTTCCAATAGGCTCTGCCCAAATTACTCTGCTCTTCAAAGTTACCAACTGATTTCTACATCTCTGTAGATACTCATTCTAAACCTATTCACTAATACTGATACTCTAGTTAATTATTATTTTTATCAACAAAAAATATTATAAATAAAAAATGGAAAATTTTGGGTGTTCTAACTTTTTTATATATTTAATCCACTCACTTCACATGTCATCTAATTCCATCCTCACCATATTGTATAGGAACCCTCCAACAAGAGAACCTTAGTTCTTCTCAAACTAAACTTAAATTAAGCAAGACTTTAGTTAAGTTTTCACTTCATCTACTAACTCATTAACAATTACTTTTGCTAAGCATGTTTCTGTTTCATACAAAGGAAGTCAAATTTAACACTTCAATTATCTTGTGCATTTTCCCTTTCATTATTTTTTCTACACCTTCAATAAAAATCTTACAAATATATCTTATGAAAAATATGAGTATGTAAAACGTGAGGACCTCCATCGTGGGTAGAGAGGCTATAAAGGATGAATTTGCATCTTTTAGTAAATTCATATATATATATATATATAATGAATTTGGCGGTTACACACAGAGGAGGGTGGTTTATGGAAAGACATTATTAAGTCTAAATACAGAAGGTGGAGATGCCTGAAAGAGGGTAGGAAGTGCAATAAGAGAGAGACCTGAAGGGGATTTGGAGAATGGAGGATTGGGGTAGAAGCTTTGAGGAGTGTGTCCAGTGGGATGTGGGAGACGGAAAAAAGGTTTTGTTCTGGGAGGATGGTTGGGTGGGTAGTGAAGTTCAGAAGAGCAGGTTTCCTTGGCTGTTTTCACTAAGTAGTAATAAAGACGCATATCTGGAATCCTTTGGGTGTTGGGTTAATGGGTCTTGGACATGGGATCTAGTGTGGAGAAGAGGTTTATTTGATTGGGAGTTGGATCAGGAACGTCAGCTTTTCTTTTTCAAGAGAGATTCAAGGAAGGTCTCTTGTTGAGGGTAAAGACGACTGTTGGATTTGAAAGGATTACGAGGCTTCTGGGTTCTCAGTTTGTTCGGCTTATAAGTTATTAAGAGGAAACCGGGAAAGGGAGTGCCCAACTGTGTATGTCGCTTTGGAAGATTAAGGTCGTGCCTTCAGCTTCGGTGACTGCTTAGAGGGTGTTGGGCAATTCGATTGCTACTAAAAGTAATTTGGTTAGACGAGGGGTTGAAGTTGGTAGTACGTCTTGTTGTGTTTGTGTGGGGAGGAAGAGGAGACAACAAGACATTTATTTTTTGAATGTAGAATTGCTTGATTAGTTTGGAATTTGTGTCATGCTTGGATTGGGGTGTCGTCTATTGATAGTAATGATGCTGTTTCACATTTTCTGCATTTTAACTTGGGCAGTGTTCCAAACTATGTTAACGTTGCTTGAGGAAGTATCTGGATTGCAATTATTGGAGAGATCTAGAGACATAGGAATAAGTACATCTTTAAAGGAGGAGTGATTGATCATCTAGAGATCTTCTCCTTGACTCAACTAAAGGTATGGTCTTGGCTAACTTCTAAATGTGATTATATTTATTTTTCATACTCTGATTGGTGTATTGATCTGAGAACCTGTTTGTTTATGATCAAGAATAGTTGTTAGTTTGAGTAGGTGGTTTTGTGATGTTTTTATAGTAGCTTTGTAGTGAGTTTGAATATTCCTTTTGTTTGAAGTTGTATGTATATGGATTGAATCACCCCTGAAATGATTCTTATTTATTTATTATTGTTTCTTGCTGATAAAAAAAATATATACTTTTTTTTGGATAAATTTTAGAAGAGATTAAATAAATGTTTAATAAATTAAAATTAATTTATGTATAAATTAATTTATATAATTTTGTTGGTATAATATGATAAGTTAAGGTAATGGTTATATACTTTATAGGGAGATAAAGATAGGAAAACTCTTATTTATCCTTATTATGTGTAAAAGTTTAAGTCAATGATAGTTATAATAGTATGATTGAAATTAGTATGAGATTCAGTGACAGAGAAAAACTCACCATTATTATTATTTATTGAATATAAAATATTGATTTGATTTAGTTTTGTAGGATGTATTTTTTTACTCTAAAATTTTTTTCTTCTATTTTTTTTATCAGAAAAAAAAGAAATAAATATATAAGTATTTTAGGTATTTCCATCCATATATAAAAGCGTTCAAAACTGTGCATACTAAAAAACGTGAAACCTCTCCAGCATTTTCTTATTTTTTAAATACAAACTGGTTTGAAATGGAATAAAAATTAGTTTAAGGAACACCAACATCTAAATCTCTAACTATTAAGTTAATGCATCACCTTTCATCAAATTTCAAAACCTTCGTGACTCTGCCTAATGCTTAACCATATACATGTCTTAAAATTCTAAATAGTTTTTGTTAAGGTAACAGTTACATGCATAATTTGGCACTCATTCAACTATATAAGTTGTTCACAATAGCATAAGATCAAGAGTTGACAATGTGTATTCAAATATTTCCTAATTATGTGTGTATTTATTTGATTGTCAGTGATTACAAGAACATCCTTATTTTTTCCTAATCAATTTTGTACTCTGATTTCATGCAAATGAGTCATTGTCAATCTACTTGAACAAATATGTATGACTGATTGAAAAAACATGAACTGTATGACTGATTGAAAAAACATGAACTTTAAAAGTTTTCGTTTTCCTGCATAATAAAAGACTAAAAATTTAAAAAATCTAGATTTGATTGTGATGCTGTTAGATACTCCTAGCTAGCTTTGTCGGTCTAACACAAGAATTTAATAAATGTAATTGGACTTAAGTACAAATCTGAATAAGAAAAAATTGTCTTTGTGTATTTGGATATTATTCAAGTCCATATTTTAGCCTATATCATTATGAAAATTTCAATTCCATGAGGTCTGTAGTTGTTGATTATTACATTATTTCTACGTGTCCATATACTTCACGATAATCCACACTTGATAGTTGAATTATATTATCGCATGATTACAGACTTGTTTAACACTATAAAGATGATAATATAATTGTGATCAGATGATTTCAAGTTGTCTTCTAATGAATTTAATAGTGAAATTAATAAGTCAGTTATCAGAATCTATTTGCAAACAATAAAAATAAAAATAAAAATAAAAAGTGAGTTTTTAATTTGTTTAACAATAAACATAAAATAAATTATTAAAATAGAAAATAAAAAGCAGTTAATCGAGTTTTTCCACCATTGAATTTTTCACAGGTTTTCTAAAGTTTAGTCTTTTCTCAATTCTCAAACAGAGTTAAACAGATTGACTATGTGTCAATTTGATTCAACTTGAAGCTCACCATAAGAATACTGGTTTAATCACACGTGTACTCCATAAGAATACTTATTTCCTCTCTCTTAAATCATGCACTCAAGAAATTAATTAGAATAATACGAACTAAATAAAAAACCAAAGTTTAACATAAAAAAGATTCACAATCATGCGTTCAAGTACAATCTCTAACAAAAACCAATTTTCTAGGAGATTAGAAGATTAAAACAAATGTTATAAAGAATTGAAAAATGAAGCTTTTATTGATGAGAACTTAAGAACTAAATGGAAAATTGTAAATGAATTAACCAAAAAGGTTTAGCCTTCATGCGAAAAAAGAATACAAAGATAAATATGCAAAAATGTAAACAAAGGAAGAGACTATGCACTCAAAGAGATTAATGTCTTCTGTGTGTATCCTTGACTCTCTTTAAATAGGATGCAAATCAGCAATCATATCCACATTCCATGATGGAGGCACAACTTTTGTAGAAAAGATAGTGAAAAAGATTTGGCTTTTACTTAGGTGGAGAAAATCTTTCTTATCTAGATGGATAAAATCTTCTATTTTGATTTAAAGAAGCAACTTGGACTTTCTGCAAAGATAGACACTTTCTTCATACCGTTATTCTACAAACACAAAATTAACAAAAATAATAGTTAAGATCCAAATAAATTCAATTATATATGAATCTTAATTAAAATAATAAATTTATTTATTATTCCAATTCAATAATTTATGATTAAAATGTAAATAAAATTATACTAATCAACACTTAAACATATTAAAAATTCCATAGTAAAATTGATTTAAACCAATCTATAAATTATTATTTTTTATTTCATTTAATTATTTATTTTATATTTAAATCAAATTTCACAATTTATATATATATATATATATATATATATAATTATTCGTACAAGCCTGTCAAGCCATATGTTATTGTGACATGGACATTTTCAAATAATTTTGGTGTGCATAATCACGTGTTGATGTGGATATTTGTTAATGCCTTGAATTAGACTCCTTCAATATATAATGACTTTTTTTGTGATTTTTATCTCTACATACTATTTAAATAATTATTTTTATAAAGTTTTATGTCATAAAATTTATCAAAAAATAATATACATTCTTCTATTAACTTGCTGTGAACATGAATTCTACTTTTAACTCTTTTTTTTTTTTAAAGAAACTACATATATTTTTTACAATCATGTTGAAATATGATAAAATCATAATACTTAATTTTAACTTCAACATATATTACCAATAATAACAAAATGTAAATATCCTATTTTCTGTAATAAAGAAGTCATTTATTAAAAATATGAAGAAACATGAATATAAATAAAATCGTTAAATAATAATTAATTTTAAAAAATAATTAATTAATTACTGCATTAATATTATTTTATAAATTAAAAAATATTGATAATTAAAGTGATTTTTATTATTAATAAAAAAATTAAATTAATTTTTAAATTATCAAGATTTTAGTTACTAACTAATTTTTATAGTGATTAATTTAAAATTTAGAGTAACTAATAACTAATTAAAATTTCAATAATTAATATTAAATACTAATTTAAAAATTAATTTATATTTATTAATAATAAAGATTATTATATATTAATTACTTTTTAAGTTTACAAAATAATATTTAACTTAATTAATATAATAATAAAAAAAATTTCTCTAAAATTATTTTTTATTTAATAATTTTCTTGCAGTATTTTTATATATATAAGAATATTAATAATATTTTAAATTATATATATACCTTTGTATAAATTTGTGTAACATAATGACATAATATTTTATACTTCTTTTATTACTATTAAGAGAATAAACAATCCAACAAAAAAAACTTACTCCTACACTCAAATTAGACCATCACATCTTAAACATTCAATAATATATTATTTTGTTAAAAAATGTAATACAAGAATAACTTGCTGAGTTCAGAAGTTCTGCTTCATTGTTTTTTTATTATCTCAAGATAATGTTACACTTCATCTCTAAATTCATCACTGTTTTTCTCTATTATTCGGCTACTTTGATATACTAAAGACAAGAGGTGCTGCATGCTCTCTTTAAGAGAAGGTGTTGACATGTATATGAGTTGAATATTTTTAAAATAATTTATATATTTTTTTTGTTAATAAAAAAAATTAGATTATATGCTTCCCAAAATTATTATTTTTATTTCACAGTCCATACACAAACTATTCGTGTTCCTTTCATATGTACTTCAATCAGTTCTAGGAGAGCCCCTCGTTTATCTAATGTTGTTCTTTAAGTCCTTATAGATTTATTTCTCAAACTAAGATAATTTTAATCCTTCGGCATGAATTTATTCAACAAAGAATATTTTTTCTTTTTGGAATGTTGGAATAGTTTGGAGATCAAGTTATGTATTTGTGTTGCATATGAGTTTGTGCTTTTTTTTATTAGTGTTTGAAAATTCTTCAAGTGTTTTATGTTAATTTTATTAATTTTTTTATGATAAAAAATGTTTTGGCAAATCATGAAATAGAAACCAATTTTAGATACCAAAATTAATTAGTTGCTATAGTGACTAAATTAGAGACCATTTTAAAGATTTTTTATTTATTTCTAAGTTAGTTTCTATTATTGTTAAATGGTTTCTAAATTGATATCTAATTATAAACCAAAGTTTTTCTACCAAATTTAGAATTTAAATAATTGGTTGTTAAAATCTTGGTAGCTAATTAGATCCCAATTTAGAAACTATTTAACAATAATAGAAACTAATTTAGAAATCATTTTTTTTTTAGTTTCTAAAATGATCTCTAATTTAATCACTATAGCAACTAATTATTTTTTTTGTTTCTAAAAATGGTTTCTAATTAATGATTTTCTTGTAGTGATAAGTGTTAAATTTTTCTCTCTTATTCTATTTATTATGATAAATGAAGCAACTTGTGATATGTGTATTGGAATGTTTGTTGTTGCCCTACCCATGCCTTGCCTTAGTTCAAAATTTAATGATACTTACATCTCCCAATCTTTTACTTAGGTTTTATCAAATCATATTGACTGATTATTTTTCCCACATTTTTTTGAAGTTCGTCCACTATACGTAAATTATATAACTTTGCAACCAAGGTGGATTCCCATCTTTATTGCCTTCATTGTCTCTATTTTTTCAATAAAACCTCAGTGAAAGTGTATAGGTATTTGACTCTATCTGCATGCTTCTTTGAAAATTATATTCTCTTTATCTTTCTAATAAATCTTCTTTTTCTCTTCGTCCCCCACTAAAAATTACTTTATTATCGAGTTAGTTTCTTTGTCACCTTATGAATTTTGTAAAGGGATAAACAAAATATAGGTGTAGACACCAAAATTAGTTTCACCGAGCATGATTTTGTGTATAAGACAACAGTTTATGCTTCCATGACCTTTCTTTTGCTAAAATTACAAAATAATTAGCTTTTACATTTCTTCTCTATTGTGATTAACCCCAAATGGAATAGCAGGTAAGTGAATGGGATAGAAAACTTTAAACAAAAGTTGATCTACTATTTTTTTTAGCATTTCCTCAAACCAAAATTCCCCTAACCTATTTTATGGCATTTCATCTTTAGTCGCAATATCAACTTGTAATTCTTAACATAATTTTTTTTATTGAAAAAGAATAAAATAAAATAGAAAGTAACACTTCAGGAGTGTTTCAACTTGTATACAAAGATAATACAATTTATACACGAGTAAATATCTTAAAATTATTACATCAAATTTACATAAGATCTGACCCAAACTATAGTACACAGTTGTTGACACACTAAAGAAAGTATGATCGGTATTCACACCTTCGTTGTGCCCACATCCCAGCTCAATTACATTGAAACACCATATCAAATTATCCGCATAATCAGTTAAAACATTGCACATACAAATCGACGCTAGAGATTCCTAGTGATGTAATTAAGTCTTCATATTTAACTACCTACCACCAAATCAAATAAATCTTAAGCATTCCTTTGGATACATGATTTCTTGTTGAACTCTACATTTTGTCTAGATTTGTTGAAAAAAATCATGCCATCTGCAAATTTTGTAAAATGCTAATTTTCACTTTATCACATCCAACCCTCTATACCTTATATATCTCTTTTTGTTTGTTTGTTGTCTCTCTCATCAATCAACTCTTCTCTCTCCAACAATATGAACAGGAAAGAAGCTAGTGAATTACGGCACCTTCTAATTGGATTGTAAAGTTCCTTAATCCTTTCTGTCAATCTCTAACTAAAAGTTAATCTCCTGTACATATAGAACAGAAATTTTCAATTACCAAATTTAATATATCATACAACCTTTTCTCTTTCTTTTAGTCTCATATATCACCTCATTATCCACTAAAACATTATATAATATTTCTCTTCCTCTTACTGTTTAATATTTTGGACTTTTAGTCACACATTTGTACATCAATTTGACATTACACTACATTTTCAGGGAGTCATGAATATATTTTACTCAGGAAAAGTTATATAGAGCATCTCCGAAATTATTGTAACTATTATCTATTCTTATCTGTTATATACAGTTGAAGTGGTAAGGAAGTTTTTTAATGGTTAAATCTTTAATTTTAACAATGACTAGCAAAATATAAAAAAATAAAGGTTTGGGTGAATGATAAGTTGGATAGTCCTTGTACTTTATTAAAGAAAAACTTCATTAATGAAAATAAAAATAGACTCGTGATTTTTAAAACAAACTTAAATATTTCATCTTCCTTGAATTTTTAAAAAAAAATCCTATATATATATATATTTAATGAAACTTGAATATAATTTTGTTTAGTGATTTTTTGTATTTTTTTATTTCATTTCAATTCTGCACATTGTAAAATGTGAAGATTTGATATAGTTCTTGATATATTTTATATTATATATTTTTAGTTCACATATAAAGAGAGTTGTACTTAATCTCTATTCATTAAAAATATCATATTTTTCTAACCTTTCACTGTCACATATTTTAATTTTAATTTTAAGAGATGATAGAGATGAAGCAACATCAATTAGTCTGATGTTTATTAAGAAGAGAGGAAATAGAGAAATATTCACAGATGTACTACTTTTTCTGGAGGATTAAGGTTCTTCCTTCAGCTCTTGTCACTGATTGTAATTGAAAATAATTGATAGTAAGATCAACTTGGAGAGACGAGGGGTTCAGGTTGAGAGCCACCTTTGTTGTTTATGCAGGGTCTCAGAGGAGTTGCTTGGCGGCTAGCTTGGAATCTATGTAACGCTTGGTTAGGAGGGAGCTCGATAAATCTTCTCTCTCTTGGATCACATTTCGAGCAGTTTAAAATTTTTCATGCGACCACTTCAGTTAATTTTATTTTGGATAATGTTTGGATTGCGTTGGTAAGCAAGATTTGGAGACATATGAATAAATGTTATTCAACGGAAGAGTGGTACACTATTCTGAAGTTTTTTCTTTGGTATATGCTAAGATTTGGTCTTAGATCTCGTCAAAGATATCATTAAGTTTCTCATTGTTTGATTGGTGCCTTGAACTCTTGGTATGTGAACTCTTGGTATGTATGCACTTAATTAAAAGTTGTGGATAGGGCGACGGGGTTGATCCTTGAAATTTAAGTTGATTTTAGCTGATTTTGATAGAGTAGGCTGCCAGTTGGGACTTTTTTTGAGTTTTATGTCTCTTTTGCTCTGGAAGAGGGTTGAACCACCCTAAAATGAATCATATTTATTCTATCTTTTCTTACTGATAAAAAAAAAATTAGTAGAAAATGATGAAATTATAATGAATATAAATGAAAAAAAAAATATAGATAAAATAAAAAAATCTAAATAAAACGACCATGTACCCTTTCAAAAACAATGAGATATATCTAATTTTTGGTAATAGTACACGTGTTTAGGAATTTATGACAGTTGAACGGTGCTGGACAGAAGATGGAGATTGCTTTCTTGCTCCTTATCCCTACCTCTTCCTGCTTCTCATATCCCTATTATTGTTTTCTACTTTGGGCAATTTTATTCTTTATCTTTATTTTGTCACATTTTTTAAGTTTCTCATGTGGCTCCCTACATAGAGAATAAATCTATTTTTTTTTAAATGAGGATTTCAATACATTGAAGTAATCAACCAAAACTAAAATTTAAAAATAAAAAATTAACATAATTAATTATACTAAAGAGATTATTAAAAATACCAGCATTTATTCATTAGCCATTAAGAAAAAAAAATGTAATATATATATATATATATATATATATATATACCAGAAAATCATGAAATAGAAACTAATTTTTGGAAACCAAAATAATTAGTTGCAATAGTAACTAAATTAGATACCATTTTAGAAACTAAAAAAAAATTGGTTTCTAAATTAGTTTCTATTATTGTTAAATAGTTTCTAAATTGGTATCTAATTAGCAACCAAGGTTTTAACTACCAATTATTTAGTTTCTAAATT
>Ga0123342_1004936_pt1 | contig 19896 bp, 7 predicted proteins | sample Turbeawhitnodule_FD_89960 | JGI IMG/M metagenome (GOLD analysis project Ga0123342, IMG submission 89960) | Root nodule microbial communities of legume samples collected from Mexico - Turtle bean Mexico white nodule | ecosystem: Host-associated > Plants > Roots > Nodule | place: Mexico: Nepantla... | reverse complement strand
GGTACAAAACATGGAAACCCTGAAACCCCTCTTTGACGACGATCTTTTCATCAACAATCCCACGTTTTTACGGTATCACGAACATGGTTTTGGAACTCCGGAGGAAATGATCAGTTGGACGCTTTTTGTGGATGGGTGCGCCCTTCTGCGGATTCTGGAACATGCGAAGCTCGACAATCCGGAGAAAATGAACGTGAAGGTTGACCAGCTTGTGCTGGTGATGCAGGACGTGCTCCTGCTGGAGAACCAGCTTCCGTTCCCGTTGCTGAAACATCTGTGGAGGATCCCCGGAAAAGAGTTGAAGGAAACCTTGAAAGAGTTGAAGAAAACCATGAAAGAGTTTCTCCGTTGCCACCATTGGGCCACCAAAGAGGAACACAAAATCCCTGAAGTGGAATTCCCAGATCCTACTCATCTTCTCGGCCTTCAACGCTCTATGATCCTTCATGAACCTGATATAAAACAAACTAAAAATGTTCCGGATGCTTCAACTGAGAACACCCACAATCATGGTCATTGTTTAAAGAATATTCTAACGTACAATACCGGCAAGGGAAGCAAGACTCCAAATGTTTCCACTGAAAACCACGAGGACATGGTAACATACAGGTACAGTTTAAACTATCTGTCTCATTACTTTTAAAAAATAATTTATAAAACAGTCTTATTATTTGTGAAAGAAATAGATATAAATATTTTAAAAGTGTGCATAATTTTGATTGCTTAAGTATTCAAATGTATGGATATCATTTACTTGAAATAAATAAAATATTAGTGTTCAATAGGTTTAGATACTTTATATATATATATATATATGCACTGAAGTATCGTTATCCTGTACATATAGAGTTAAATATGGGGTTGTTCTTATAATTATAGTTTATCTTTGAAATTTGCGATAGTTTTAGTTGTTAGAAGTTTAAAATTTTTGAAAAATATTTGTATCTTTATTACCAGTGTAACTTTCATTCTCACTTAACTGAATTAGATTCTCTGCTATCCTGGTGCCCCTGGATGGAAGATTTCATTATTTATTAGAAGTGTCTTGAGCTTTCTCTTTTAAGCTTCAATTAGGCGTTGTTTTGTTAGCAACTGTTTTAAGCCTCACTTCAACCTTGTTTTTCTTAGTACTACAATCCTACATAGCATATAAGTACTCGTTTAGATGATGAAAAACATTCTTGTTGCATTCTCCATTCACACTCACTTCTCCTAACCACCAACCCCTTACATGGTATGTGATACAAGGATAAAAAGAGGGATGGAGAAGAAGACCAAAACAAAACAAAGCCAACAAATTGGATAAGATCAAAAGAGAAAGCAGAGTCAATAAATACACACTCCACTTTCACAAATTCCTAACAAATTACCCTTAATGAAAATGAAATTAAGGTTTAGTGATTTTTTTTTATCTAATCACACACCAAGTTCGTTTCTCGCACCCAACACCATCTCTCGCACAAGCGTTCGCATCCACGTATCTGGGTTGGCATTTTTCCGGCAGCGTAATGTTAAGTGGAAGGACCCCTTGAACAAATACGAAGCCAGGATGTGAAAGTTGTCCATTGTTGTGCGAAAGTTTGAGGGTATCATCTGCATCAGCACATCCTACAAAATTTTTCAAAATAAACATGACAATAATACAATTGAATTTTAAAATGTTCGTCGATGCGAATCACAATTGATTAGATACAGCAAGAAATTGCCACATATATTTAACAGATATTTAGTCATTTAACTAAATGGGCTTAAATATCGTTCTAATGGGCCTTGTAGCTCATTCTAATGGGCCTTGTAGCTCATTGATGGTAACACAACCTCTACCACCGCTTTTATTTCATCATGCTACCTCTACCATTGTACTGTTTAACCCTTGGTCCTCGCAAACACCTCCTAGAACACCACTTGTACCACCTCACTGAAACCCCTTTCCTTCACCCACACTTTCCATTTTCTGTCCCACATTGCTTCCTACATTCTCCACGTCGTTGCCACGTAAACTACAACTACCCCCATTTGATGGCTTTGGTCCCTTAGATTGTTTTTTCCAGGTGAACAATTTACACTATATCAAGTTTTTTCTGAAATTCATGCTCCACTCTGTATCCTAATAATATTAATATTTTAATTATTTTTAATTTTCTAAAATTTGAAAATTATTTTAACATTTTACATTTTGCTTATATTTTCATTAACACAATTTTTTTTTAAATTTTTTATTACAAATATTAATATTTTGGTGTGGATGTAAAGTGGAGCAAAGTGTCAAAATACATCACTCATATAGCTCAGTGACCGATTACCAGACCAACTTTCAAAAAACTTTTGAAATAGGATTTTGGAACTTCTCCTAGAGGTCATTTCTATCTATTTTATCTTAGGTCTTAACCCTAAAATTCGATGTGACCTAGTCATTCAAAAACCTTCAAAAATATCTCAAGCAATCGGGTTAGCCAATATCATTGAGGCCAAATTGAAATATGTCAAACCCCATTTTTCCAAAACTCCATACCCTTAACCTAACCACCTTCTCAAACTAACCCACCAAAGATGAGTACCCTACCTAACTCTAATAACCACCCTCCATTGCCCATTAAATCTCTCAAGTTTGCTCAACTTCAAGAGCATCACGTCTTAGGTTTGTGTTACAACTAAGAATTTCGTGAGAATTTCGTCCAAGGTCACAAGTGTGCAATATCACATTTTTTTTCTCTCATTATTGGATGAAGCCCACATTCTAAAGCAATTTTGGGATCTTTGTTTTGAATAACTTTCAAAAACCATATGTGAGGCCAATGTTTAGAAATGAAAAAGTGACTGGTTAAATTAAGAGAAGGATGAATTAGTTTTCAAACTTTTTCACAAAGTTTCCTTTCAAACTTTAAAACTATTTCAATTCTTCAAGTTCTTTTTAAAACTATTTCAATTTTAAAAATTGAATGTAATTCGATTAGGAATCAAGATTGATAACACCAATATAAAAAAAGATAAAGGAATAGTTGGAGTTGGGCCAGAAAAAGGTCACCTGTTGGCCTATCATAAGATAAATTAGTTTATGCACGTGGTGGAGTTGTACATGAAGATTTATACTAGTTTAGATTAAACGATTCCAAATCCAATTTCAGTTATTCAATCTTAGAACAGTTGAATTTTACTATCTTCAAAAGTTTGTACAAAAACACTCACTAAGCAATTTAAACTTAAGACAACAAACAACAATTAAATTAACTCCTTAACATACTCAAGAGGATATCAATTTAGTCAACTCTTGATTAACAAGAGGATATGCATTGGAACACTTCTAGAAAAACTAGACAAAAAAGGGGATTTACCAAATTTTCACAGTAGAAGCAAAGCACAAGGTTTCTTTCACAACACAACACAACCTTGAATATTAAATCTTAGGACACTTTGAAAGTATGAAAATTTCTCAAATAAGTTCACTTTAGCAATAATAATTGTTGAATAAATGTTGATTTAAAAGAGATACAAATGCATTTAATAGATTATATCAAAATGATTATCAATTATTCTCAAATAAATTTGGAAAATAACTGCAATACTTTTGTTTTAATCGATTATTTTTTATTTACATTTAATGTTGAAAACACATTCAATTGATTATTAAATACTTTAATCGATTATTTTTTATATCTAATTTTCCTACTCTCTGCTTTTATCTATTGTTAAATATTAAATAGATAATTGAATAATTTGTTCTAAATTTCATAAAGAACAATTTAATTGATTATATAAAACCTTAATAGATTAAGGACATAAAACCTTTTTAAAATATTTTTAACTTGTCAAAACATTATTTCTTTTAATTCATTAGTATTGGATGTGTAATGATTAAAACCTTTGTGAATACCTTCTATTCTAAACTTTATCAAGAAAAATTTAATTATACAAAACTTTAATCGATTAACAAGACCATTAAATAATTGTAAAACATTTTTAGCTTTTCAAATCATGTTTTCTTTTAATTTATTTTAATATTGGTTGTATGCTGATTAAAACCTTGTGTTCTAAACCTCACCAAGAAAAAATTAATCAATTATACAAAACTTTAATCAATTAACAAGGCCATAAAACCTTTTTAAAACTTTTTTTAACTTTTTAAAACATGTTTTCTTTTAATTCATTTAGTATTGATTATGTGTTGAATAAAAATCTTGTAAATACCTTGTGTGAAAGACTCAACAACATGCAATGAAAGCTAAAACCTCTTTAAACATCTTCGGTATCTTCATCTCCAAACATTGTCATCAAAACAACTTCTATTGAGGATTGAGTCTTTTCTTCAAGGTCAACAAAGTTAACTCTACTAATCATATGTTTAACACTTAACTAACTCCTAATTAATCCTAGCACATGGTGGGTCCTTAAATTTAGGGTAAGACCTATGGTAGCTCCTAAAATTAAGGAAAAATTCATCATTACTTTCAAGAAGCACACGCATGAAAAGGTTAAAAGTTATGTGAAATAGTTAAAATCCTCATTAAAATCATATGTGTTGGTTAGAAATTCTTTATTAAAATCATATTTATTGGTTAGAAATTGTTCATGTGTCTTCTACACTTATAAATTTCATTCTATAAGTATCTGTTATGTCTCTTGGATTATAGAATATTTTAAGATAATAGAAAACATATTATGTCATTTAAGAATATACAAAATTAAAAATCTCTTTGAATCTTCTTTTATTTCTTTTAGTGTACCTATTACGAATCTTCTTATAATCTTCATAAAACATTTCTTGAAATCTTCCTGCTTATCCTTTTCTTTATCATAAATCTTTTATTTTTTCTTGAAATTTTTCTTCTTCTTTATTAGATTTTTCTTCCGAACCTATTTATATCCAACTATGAACTCATTTTCTCCTTCCAAGATGTGTGCCCCACCATCACTTAAAATCCCCTCACCTACCCACATTAATGACCAACCACAAACACTAAACTAATGTGGACCCCACTCATCAAGTCCCAACCCCATCAAATCCACACCTTGACCATGAGCTTGTGGACAAAGTTGCTAATGAAGCCGAGGTATTGTAAAATGGATCTTACAAACACAAGACACCCTCACCTAAGTGGATGAAAGCTTTTATCATTTCTTAAAAGTGTTTTGGGCTTTTCTGTTTTAAGCCTCAAGTTGAACCTTGTTTTGTTAGAGACTTTTTTTAAGCTTCAGTTGAACCTTATTTTTGTTATTACTATAATCCTGTCTATGGTATATGTAACACTATCATGTACTCCGTTTAGTTAATTAAAAATATTTTTGTAAGATTTATAATTTTAACATTATTCAATTTTAATAAAAAGTTATAACTTTTTAATTATAATTTAACGTAGGATTTTCAACACTCTCCTAAATTAAACAAAAACCAATAAAAAAAAGAAAGATAAATGATTGAGAAATAAGAGTTTAATGATGAGACATTTTTATCTAACCATAAATAGCTTATTTTTTTATCAGAGGGAAACTTCAAGATGCTTCAACCTTTATACAAGTAAAAAAAACCTATCGTTTAACTTACAATCTATAAAATTTACAAACTAGCATAGACTAATATATGTTTAGACTTGCTAAAGACTATTACTACAGATTATGCAACAAATTATGATAAATTATACAAAATCCCTAAATAGTCGGCATCTATACTGCCATACTGTAATTATGATGAAACACAACCCAACAACTTCCCCTTTATCTACATAAACTGCAACGATACACTTTTTTCTACATCCTCATGTTCTTCCATCAATGTTTCAGTATGCTACACAACTGATATTGTTGGTATGAGTTATAATTTGTGTGTGTGAATTGTGTAGGAACATAAAGGAGTTGAAAGTTGCAGGGATTGTATTGAAGTCAAGCAAGACACGTAGTCCAAAAGACATATCTTTCTCCTTTGGTTGGTTTTATTCAACGTTGAAGCTTCCTGAGATCGTTGTGGATGACACAACAACTACTACTGTGTTGAATCTGATAGCGTATGAGATGTGTCCTGATTTTCAGAATGACTATGGGATTCGCTCGTACGTGTCCTTCTTGGACTCACTCATAGACCACCCAGATGATGTGAAGGCATTGAGATCAAAACAAATTTTGCTCAACTCTCTAGGGAGTGATGAGGAAGTGGCTAACCTTTTTAACACCCTTAGCACAGACTTGGTGCCTGACATGAGAAAGTATGTTTCTCTTAGAAATCAAATTGAGATGCATTATAACGATAAAGGTAGGACTTGGTTGACTCTTGGGTGGAAAACCTATTACAGCACCCCTTGGGCCATCATTGCATTCCACGCTGCAATTGTGGGTCTTCTCCTAACTTTTGTCCAAACTTGGTATGCTATTCACCCACCAAAATCCTAAATTATGTCCACTCTTCTCAAATAATAATAATAATAATAATAATAATAATAATAATAATAATATTTTGTGTGTGGTTCACTGTGGCAATGTCGCAGGCTAGTTTGTTGTTGTTTTGTTTATGAGTGAATCTCCAAACTCTCTTTTTAGTCTTGGACTTAGTTATGGAATCTCAAAATTACTCAATGTATCTTTCAATTGGTTTGTTGGATCTTTATAATGTACAATGATCAATAATGATGTTCTTATATATAGTTCTCTTTTGTAAATTTTCAACAAGGGAATTTTGTATGGCTTGGTCATTGATGGAGGTAGAGGTGATTAATGAAGAGTGAAACTTTTTTTTTCTTGTTTATAAAAGCTTCCATGTTAGACATTATTATGCAACTTGACATCTCAGTTAGGTTGACACCTCAAGTAACAAGAATCATCTGCTATCACATTAAAAAAAGTATTATTAAAAAAGGAAAAAAGAAAGAAAATACAAAAAATATATGAGGGGACTAGACCAAAACCTATAAATGTTAACAAAAACGATACATAGGTAGACTATACCTATTCATAAATAATTCTAAAAACAAACTAGATGGAAGCCTATTATACCAATGAAATGATTCTTTATGAATAAATCCTAATTAGCCAACTTATTAGCGCACACATTCCCTTCACGAAAAATATGAGTAACCCTAATTCTGATTTTCCCATAGTAAAGACAAGTGTTCCATCGATTACAAAGCATCCATGGAACATTAGTCCTAGCAATAAATGCAGCACAAACCAAGGTAGAATCACATTCAAGTCATACATTAGTAAGCCCCATCTTTTTAGCTTCCTCCATAGCATGTATAACTCCATAAAACTTAGCAACCATAGCAGACTGAACTTCAATAAACGAAAAGAAAGCACCAATAAACTCCCCCGTACTCCCACGGAAAATACCTCCACAAGTAGCAAGACTAGGATATCCCCTAGCAGCCCCATCAGTGTTAATTTTAACCCAGCCTGGTCGAGGAAACTCACATCTAACAGGAAGAGGACGAAAAACTTTACCAGTACGAGTATTAATACCAAAAAAAACTTAATCATGTTGAAATCCAACATATCATTCTTCATTGAAGCTTTAGACGAATTTCTCACTAGACAAGTTAAATCTTTAATTATCGAAATAGCCCTAGAAACATCAATCTTATCCTGAAATCTAGCATAATTCCTCATACGCCATATCATCCAAATAGAAAAGGTTATCACAACAAGCTTAATCAATTTAACCAAAGGACTACCATCACTCTTAATAAAAGAAAGAAGATAATCCTTATTAGAGAAATGAGAAGTAAGAAAAATTTGTCGAACCCAACTTCAAATATGTAAAGCATTACAACTTTAAAAAAAATGTTGAACAAATTTCTCGTGCTTTTCACAAAGCGTACATTCAAAAAATATATGCACACCTTTATTCTGAATATGCTGAGCGGTAGGAAGCCGTCCATGAAAAAATTTCTAGAGTACTATAGTTTTGGAAGGCGGAATATATGAAAACCAAATAAATTTTCCCAAACCACAAGGAACTCCTGCTTCCAAGAAAAAAGCCCTAGCCAATTTAAGAGTGAAATGACCAAACTCATATAGAATCCAATTAGGAATATATTATTCCTCCCTAACCATGATATGATTATAAAAATGAGGCATCTGCTGTAAAGACAAGGGTATATTCCAATCATAACTAGTCAAAAACTGAGAGATTGTAGAGTGACTTTAGTCCATTATAATATAATTATGAGTGGTTGTGAAACTATTTGGGCAAAAGCATATCAATTGTGCAATTTTTTTTATCAAAAATATTAAAATGGACAAATTTTTTTGTTTATTAAATGGAAAAAGTGTTGTTGAGACTCCACACAATAAATAACACTATTCAGCCATGATTTCTCAGTTGGAACCAAATAACGTGAGTGAAGCTTTGTAGGACGAACAATGGTAGACACTAGGAAGAGCTGGAACAGTTTCAGGAGAATGAAGTCTAGACATTTGTTAAGCCACTAGTGGGATGGTTGTATAAATCAATTATTAGCTCAGTTAAATCTCCCCACTTTTATTCGACAAACAGAATGAATCAACTGTAATACAACTGAAGGTTGTCGTATTCATAGGGAATCAATTATATCAAAGTATAATTATCTTTTAAGTTAAAGTGATACAAGATCGGAAAATGGTTATTTAGAGCAATAAACCACTGTTATAACTTACATCTACATTAAGATGGAACAATTCATCATAGTCTTAGCTTCATGCTCTATGACCATTCCTATGGCTGGCTGAATAAGGTTCATAATCATGAAATCACCTTCTGGTTGCATTCATGTCCTATGGACAATCAATGGTTGTTCCTCACCAGCATCAAACAAACTACTAGACCCATGAAATTTGAATATGAAAGAGAAAATACATTTGTCAACAACAATAACTCCAAAATATCATATTATCATTCAATTCTAAAAAGATAAATTTAGAAAATGATGATAAGAACTTAATCGTAATAGTTCAAGATGAGAAGCTAAACACAACATAATTATTATCATTATTATGATCATAATATCATCATCACCATCAACATTATCATCATTCTCACTATTATATTTTCATTATTATTATCATTATTATGAACATTAATATCATCATTATCATTATCACCACCATCATCGTAATTATTATTATTATAATTATTATTATTATTATAATTATTATAATTATTATCATTATTATGATTTTTACTATGATCATCATCATCAGTAATAATTATAATAATTGGATTTAGACATTTAGTTAGAAATTTATTACACTAAAAAAAATAGAGAAATTTAATTATGATATTATATAAGTAGCAAGTTGTTTTCTATTATAATAACTTCAAAACTTATTTAAAATTTTATATGTAAAATATATTACAGGTAGTTAATTGAGTAAACTTTTTTAATTAAATCGTCATATAAGAATAATGGATTTGTCTCCGAAGATTTTTTTTATCTGGTATATATTTTATAATTTCAATTTTGACGTTGTAAAAATGTTAGTATTGGTAAAAGAAATGTGTACACACACTAAAAATATGTTTAATTTTAAGAGGATTTTTTTATTAGGGGATATAATAACTTCGACTAAACACACAAGTGGTTAAACAAATTTCGGAGAAGTTTTCGCGGTTTTTTATTGAATTCAGGAATTTTTTTTATTCCCTTCTATTTTGTAGTGCAAAAGCCCTAATTCATTTTTTTTGCGTTCTAGAAAAATATTTATCTCTATACTTTTAGGAGAGGAGCCCTAATGCATTTTTGAAAGATCTGCAAGTCCATCTATGCTTTCTCCTATTTTCATTTTCTCTGTTTAGTTTCTCTGTATATTTTTATTTTGAAATTGAAACCATCGTGCATTTCTCGGGTTGGTTTCTGCTAAAAGAACTATCCGATTGATTTCTCGTTTCTCTGTTTCAGTGTGAGGTTGATTTTCACCGTAGGTGTTCTGAAGGAGGTCAGCGAAGTGGTTTCTAAGTACAAGGTAAAACCATTGTTGTTGCTCTTATTTTTCCTTATCTTTTTTGTAATGAAATGTGTACATGCATGTTTATGTTTATATATTGATGTATTCATCGTTTAAGGTTTGATTGATTTTACTATGTCCATATAATCTTGAGGAATTACTTTGCAAAAATTTAATGTGAGAAATGAGAGAATATATTGTTGCAATTAGTGTTATTAGAAATGAAGAAACACTATTGCATCACAAATTTTAGGGAAAATGCAATTACAACATTGTTGATTGTGGAGCTTGGAGAAAACACCATCAAGATTGTGTGATATATTAATTTTTAATTTGTAGTTGCATTGATCTTTTGTATTTGCTTCTTAATCTTAACACTACAAAAAAATCACTTTTAGAGACTACCAAATTCGGTCGCTAAAAGTACTATAATCGGTCGCTAAAAATATTTGTGACCGAAACAATCACCAAATAAAGATGGAAACGAAAACCCCAGTCGCAAAGCCTTTAGCGACCGAATTATAAAGTGGTCGCTAATTTGCAATCGATATTTCGATGGCGAAATTCGTCGCAGAATATTTGGTCACCAAAGTTTAGAAACCAAATTAGCAACCAAAATTTCGGTGACTAAATTGGTCACAGAAAATTTAGTCACCAAAATTCAGAAACGAAAATAGTGACTTATAAAAAATTGGTGGCTAAATCGATGGTTGAAATAGAGGTGATAGCGACCACCATTTTCGGTCGCTAATGGATTAAAATAATTAATTAAAAGAAAAACTTTGGTGGCTAATTCAGTGACTAAATGGAGACCCCTTTAGTGACTGGTTTGATTTCGGTGGCTAAATATTTTTCTTAATTAAGTGACCGATTCTATTTCGATCGCTAAAAAAACAATTTTGTAGATATAGCCACCAAATCAGTTTCGGTGGCTATTTCTATATGTATTATTCATACTTATTTAAAATGGTATTTTAACCATTTTATAAAAAAATTCAAACCTACTTATAGATACTCAAAATTCAATAAAGCTAAATACGAATGAACTTCAAGTACATAGTTTAAGGAGTTGTACTCAAATTAAAAGTAAATCGTATTACAAAACGAAAAGTATTAAAATCTAGTTAAAAGAGTCAAATCTATTATATAATTCAACATCCAACTAATCTTCTTCTGAACTATCATCTCTAATGTTGTCTCCTTTATGATGTCCACTGGTAGTAGGATTTGAAGAACTTCATATGGGATTATTCATTTGAATATGTTGTATGATGAGTTGCATATGCTCATTTTGTTTGCACATCAGCTCATTTTGTTTGTGCATCAGCTCATCTTGTTTGCGCATGTGTTTACTTTGCTCTTCATGAGTTTTCATCAATAGCTCCATCTTTTCTTCAAGAGTCCACTCCTTGACATATTTTGTCATAAGTTCATAGCTTTTGAATAATCTAACGCATTTCTTCTATTTGATGGACTACTAGCCTTTTTCTGCAGCATATCAACTATTTTTAAGCCTCTCTCTATACCCATACTAGCATATTTTCATTCTTTAATTTTGAAGAGTTTTAAGATTTTAATCTTATATATATACTACTAATTTAACACTTCGATAATTTTAGGGAGCAATATAGTACTTGCTCAATGGTGTCTATATTAAATAAAAGTACTTTCTAAATAATCTTGTTTTAGAGAAATAAATATAATAATTTTATTTAACTACCCTCGGAGTCTCAGTCTTTCTATTTTGGACATTTTTTAATTTTAGTTTCCAATTTTTCTAAGAACTACTATAGTTTCTTTATTTTTAAAACTAACAAACTTAGCGTTTATATAAACATTGTATAAGTTTTGACACTAAAAATGATGTATAATGTGAATTGTATGTAATCTGAAGTGGACACAAGAAAGCATCTAATATCCTAAGCAAATGCTAAGACCGAAATCTATAGCATGAACTGTTTGTGAAGGTGTTATTCACACACTCTTTGTTCTTATATGTGCCTCTCTCACTTCTTCCTCTGTTGATATTCTTAAACAACAACCACCATTCCCTATTTTTCTCTCACTTCACAAATGGTTGCAAATTGCTTTAGGCTGAACAGGAATTCAACACTATGTTCAACTCACATTGGAACCCCATCAAACATAAACCCTTGTGTGGTTGCAATGCTCAGAAACCATCAGACAACATTACAAAAGAAACAAGAAAAACTAATGCCTACTATGATAACTTGTTTGATCGTGTAGCAATAAACCATAACGCAAGCCTAGACAAAAGGATTGAGGTTAAAATTAATGCAAGCAATCAAAGTACTTTCGTTCACACCTCCTCTCGCACCTCCGTTCGCCTCCGCTCGCCTCTGTTCGTACCTTTGTTCGCACCACGACCACCACCTGCAACTTCCTCCTCCTCCGCTCACACCTTTGTTAACATCGACCACCACCTGCAGCTTCCTCTACATCTTTGTTCACACCACGACCAATAATTCTGTTTTATGAAACTACAAGTATTTGGTACCCTAAAAGCTCCTTTCAACTTCCAAATAACTCTGAAGCTTAAAAAAAACAAAGTGATCCCAATGTTTTATCTAATTACATTATTTATTATTGACAATGAATAAAACTAAGTAGCATTTATGTAAAATTGAAAAATGAATATTAAATAAGTATTTAAATACCCATGATAATAAATGTAAATATTTTAATCAATTAATTATTTTTCATACTAATACATTTCATAATTTCTAACTTTCAAATACTTACCTCTGTTAATAATTTTTATTTAAACAATTTTTTTAGAAACAAGTGATAAAACTGCTATTAATAAAAAAATTTAACAATTAAAAAATTATTTACAATTTAATTCTGAAAATTTATGTATTTTTATAAAATTAAAGTTATTTTAAAGAGATCATTTTATTTAAATTTAATTATGTAGCGTAATCTATTTTTTTAAAGGATTAACTTTATTAATAATAATATTTTGTTATGTAATTTTATTTATATTTTTTATTTGAGCTGATATCTTAAAAAACATATTTAATAAAATTTATTAAATTTAAGAAATTACAAATATAATTGACACATAATTTTTAAATAGAAAAAGAAACCACTAATACAACAAATTATTTTTTAAACGGATGACTACGCATGAATATTCAAAGTGTGATCCTTGTATAGTTTTTTAAAATAAAAATGAATTATTATTATTATTAGTAGTAGTAGTAGTAAAATAAACAATTATATTTAGTGATCGGAACAAAATCGGTGGCTAAAACATAAATAAATTTGGTGGCTAATTCGGTGGCAAAAATAAACATTTATATTTAGCAACCAAAAGAAAATCGGTGACTAAAAAATAAACACATTCGGTGACTAATTCGGTTGTAGAAAAAAAAGCAATAAAATTTAGCAACAGAAATAAAATTGGTGGCTAAAAAATAAACATATTCGGTCGTTCATTTGGTCGCAGATATATTTTTCTCAATTTCTTCAAAACAACCACCACTTTAGCGACCAATAGTTTTGTCACTCTCAAGTTCGGTCGCTGATTCGATCGCAAAACTAACTAACATGATTAATAATTCAGTCGGTCACTATTTCGGTCGTAGATTTGACACTACAGGTATTTGATGGCTATTTCGGTTGCAAATTGCGACCACTAATTTTTGGTCGTTGAATTCGGTGACTAAATTGTTATTTCCTTGTAGTGTAAAACACTGATAAAAGCCAGTTTGAATCCAAATTATTAAAGTATAAAAATAGGATTTAATGTGAAACATGCTTTTATTCCTTGTAGGGAAAGGACATTACTATAAGAATTGTGAATTGTATCAGTTAATTCATTTAATTCATTTGAGGCATTCTTGATAGTGTACCATATGATTTACCATTAGATAAATTGTATTTTGGTACCATACTTTTTAAGTTAATTTTTAGGTTAAGAGATACGGATCAACTAGCTACAACTAGACTGTAATGAAATATGTGTCCAACTTATTTTTGTTTCTTATTAAGAAATGATGTTAATGCTGATTAATTCTCATGTCTCAACTTGTTAAGCTGCCATCTATAAGGAATACAAAGGGTCACGTCTCAAACCCAATGAACTAAGCCTTGTCTCTGTTCTCATAAGGGAGTGATCACATATGAAGAGGAGAGACAAAAAAATAATTTTCCTTTTTGGTAGAGATAAGTAACTTTTAACCACATAATCATTTTTTTTAATCTAAGGGTGTAATTATATTTAAATCCATGTTAAGCCAAGTTACTTTTTGTAATTTTTTCTTCGATTGCAGTCAAAACTTTAAAACACATACCTTAAAAAGATCAATCTAAACTCACTGATAAATTTCACTATTTGATTTCACTAGTTATCACTTTGAAAGTGATTTACATGGGACTAGTCTACACCAAAGACTATATTTTTCTTTTTAATCTGGGTACTTCGTGTTAAAAGCGGATGCTGCTCCTTCAAGACAAAGTGTTTGATGAAGCCAAATGTGTAATTTTCCTTAGTGTTTGTATTTGCTTTAAGGATGTCTTAGGTATAGATTAGAGGGTGTTTAAAGTAGACCTTTTTGCTAGGTAACTCACCTCTTGACCCCTGACCATGTGATAAGAGCAAGCACAAGTTTTATGAAAATGTTTTTCACATGTTTTGCAAAAATATCCTTATTGCATAAAAAATGAATTTGTTCTTCTCTAAATGAATAGATTCTTTTCTTAAACTGATGCCTTGATTAAGTGTTTTTGAAAATCATGTTTTGTGCATCAAGTATTTTGACTAAGTCTTCATTCCATCAAAACGACTGTGTTTCACTTGTTAAAAAGTTTATGTTATCGTTTTGAAAATGAATTTGTTCTTCTGTAAATGAATAGATTCTTTTTAGTCTGGTGCCATGGTTTTCTTAAAAGGATTTTCATGTTTTTTCCTTGCACCAAGGAGTTTGACTAAGTCTCCTACATATAACAAATTCTCTCACTGCGTTTGAAAATAAGTCTGTTCATTTTATTTTCAATCTCTTCTTTTTGTAAGAACTTTAACTTTTTTTGAAAGTTTGTTATAAAATGTTTTCCTATAAAAAGAGAGTTTGTTCTGGCTTTAAAACATTGTTCATATCATTGAGAAAACAAGTTTTACAACAGAGAAATAAGAAATTTCAGAGGATTAGCATGTGTTCTTGAAAGATTTTCCAAATCACAAAGTGTGCTTGTTCTTGGTTGGTTCTAAATCTTGGTTAGAGGTGCTGTCACTGTGTGAGCAATCTGTTCTACTAGTCTAAGGCATATTTCTGCATTCTCTATCAGGTGTATTCGTTTCATACTTCAATTTCTTGTAAAGTGTGGTTGTAAACTCTTCTTGATAGGGTTTCTTGAAGAGTTGTATGTGCTGGAATAGTGTTTTTCAGCAAAGTATGTCATGTTCTTGTAGGGTTCAAGAACAATGGTTTTTTGTAAGTGTTTTGAATTGTGGTTTAGTGAATTTCACCTTGGATTAGGTGAAGACTGGATGTAGCTCATTTGAGTGAACCAATATAATTGTTTTGTGTTCATTCTCTCTTAATCTCTGCACTCAATAATCGTTGATCAAACTAATATGTCAAGAAATAAATCTATTCAATTGTGATTGAATTTGTTCTTTCTGGGCACGTGTATACTGTTCATGATTTTCTGGAAAACTTTATGAAGAACTTCTGCATAAATCTATATGTGTTGTGAAACATCATTGAAATTCATGTTCTGTGAAGGTTAATACAATCTGTTAAGTGTTTTAAAAACAAGCATTGACTTTGTATTCAAAGGTTGTGATTAACTGTTGTAACTCTCTGTTTCAATTCTGTGAAAATCAATTTGAACTTTGCCTGCAGATCATCTAACTCAATCTTAAAATAAAAAATCATTCAACTGAGATAAACGTCTTAAAGTACATAAACCGTATAAAAATAAATTTGTTCATTGCTAAATAAATCGATTTATTTTCTGTGTACTGTGATAAAATCTGAATCTGTGCGAAAGTTTTAAAAGCTCAATTTCCCCCCACCCCCCGCCCTCTTGAACTTTGACACTATTGAACCCAACACTTCACATCTCTGTCAACTTAGTTTCCCAAAATGCCCACCCCTTAGAAAAATTACCATAAAGCAGAATTAGGTGGTACCAAAAGTGTTACATCCAGTTCTCAGTCAAACCACTGAGTTCCACTAGCAATCAATCACAGATTACAAGAAAACACCACAAAGAGGTAACTTTGAATCCCACAAAGCCTACTCACCCCCCTTTCCACACAAAACACCTCAAGACATAACACCCTCTGCCTTTACAGGATTTCAACAACAAACAATATGTAATATGAACAATTACAATATACTAACCAGGATAGAAAGCACCTGGATTTACATAACCAGAGATCCTATGATCAGCACTTGTCACCACACGGCAAAGCTTGAAAGCACTCTTGCATTTTTTAAAACTCTTTCACAAACCAAAACTCTTTCTCAAATATGAATGAATACTTGTTGTATTTCTTGTGTATTTTGATTTGAAAACAAAGATATATTTATAGCCTTTGAAAAGTTATCGTTGTAGGCAGTTTTGTTTCACTAAAACATTTTAAAACAGGTTTTCAAAGTATTGTTATGAAAACACACATTTAACCGGGTGATACCATGAGTTGAATGAGTAAAGCAGTTACACAACTGATTCAAAAAACAGTTTCAAAACTTCCAGTCAGCCAAGTGACAAACAACCGGTTATTTCGATAAATCAATTGATTGTTTTTCCTTTGCTTGGAAAAAACACTTAGTTGTTTAAAACAGATTTAATCAAGCTTTGTGTAGTCTTTCAAGGACTGATCTTACAAAGATTCTAAACACCCTAATCTAAACCCAAACCTAGAAAGCAACACAACTTTAGGCTTCATGTGGATTTGATACATCAAAGTTCTCATCTTCAACATAAGGACTCCTTGGATTTCTCAATTAGGAGGGCCTTGACTTCTTGTTGTGATTGTCTTGACTACTGGAGTTCCTCATGAAGCTTCACCGTTTCCCGCTGAAGCTTTCCTTAAAGGTTTCCTATTTGTTGATGGTGCTCATCAACCTCATGGGACTTCTTCTCAGCTGACCCTCCACACTCCTTCAGCTTGGAGGCAATCAAGCAGCTTGTCAGTTGCCTCATGATCTCCCCAACCAAGCAATCCTCCTCGAGGCCCATCATTTTCTCCTTGGCCTTGCTGGGCAGGAGGGCCTTCTCGAGAAAAGAGGGAGCGTCCAAGCTTTGGTCTCATAGTACTCCTTCCTGGAAGCTCGTGCCCTCGTCTTCTCGCACCACTACTATGTCACGTGGTGGGGATGGGCTTGGCGGAGGAGCATGGTGAGAAGGAGCATGTCCATCTGATGTAGAGAGCTCGGAAGGGGCAGCTGTTGTCTTCCTTCTCCTTTTAAAGACTGGCCCAGAGTAGGTCTCCTCATCGTCTTCAGTAGCAGTTGGAGCTGCTGTGGCAAGAGCCTTGAGTTTGAGATCCTAGGCTTGGGGTGCTTGAGCAGCTGCCCTCATCTTCTTAGCCCTTTCTGTTAGATCCTTCTTGTTAATCCGGGCCAACATGTTGTTTGCAAAGAAGACAACAACAATTTAGCAACAATAATAAAGTCAACATCATTAAGAGTAAAGAATGAAAAGTACCAATGTACGCTTTTAGCCCCTCTGGGATAACTTTTGGCTTATGAGAGTGGCAGTATAAAAGATCACCTTTAAGCTAGAAAGGAAGTGACAGACCTCCTGATCACGTTGAGGAATCTCTTCCAAGCGTCCAACACCTTGGAAGTTTGGCTTTTGGGTCCAGTACAGTGGGAACCCATCCAGGAGGGTGGGATCCTTCTTGTTGCAACGTATCTTAAGAATTTTTCTTTGAAGCCCTTGTAGGATATTTGGAAGAGTGACAACAATGCTCTCCCAGCCACCCCATTGAAGGAAACCCAAAGTTGGCGACCTAAGTGTTTAGCCTCAAAGATGTATAGAAAAACTTCCAAATATAGAAAAAGGTCAAGCTGTATGCAAAAAATAGAGAAACCCCGAACGAATGCCCAACTATTTGGATGTAGCTGGGCAGGGGCAACAATGATCTCGGTGAGAAGCTCTTTTTCAAAGTTGAACAGGGGTAAACAAAGAAGAATCTTTTTAAATACAGTGGTGTAAAAATAGACAAAGGGACCTCAAGGTCAAAGGACTCATCACTACAGGCAGGCTCGTCTTCTCTACACGGGATTATCCTAAGGGCTATATTGTTTTCTCTGCCAAAACGGTACTTTTTTTGACACTTCTCTTTTCCAAGGGCCACTATTTGGTTACGAGAGGTGTATGTGGAAACTTCTTCTAATAGATTTTAGGGTGCCCAAGGGTACAGAGATTGGTAATCCATTGCAAGAGTATCTAAAAAATACAAACACAAGCAAATACAAACACACATTCAGGAAAAGCAAACCCCATACAGCGGTGCATTTCAGATTCAAGATGGCGAAATATCTAGAAGAAATAGCGATTAACATAAGCAGGAATGAATAAATCCAAAACAGACCTAACTCAGGCACTGTGATCGCAACAAATATTCCGAACAAATCATCATGCAAGTGCAGGAATAATGCGTTGAACAAGGGGCAGTACCTCGTTTCAAGGAGCGATTAAGGACAAGGAGGTTTCCCAGGTTCGCGAAGGAGGCGCAATGAGTCTAAGAGAGGTGCAAAGGGTGCAAGTGAAAGGGAAATGAAACAGCGAATGGAGAAGGTTTTTGAATGTTAACTTAAACGAATATGGGAATGGCAAGCGACAACGCCTTTTCTCCGTTGATAAGAGTGCCACGTGTGCGCTCACAATCGAGTATGGTGAAATGTCACCTCAAAAATGCTTTGTGCATTGTGCCACACCTGCCCATTGTGAGAATGACACGTAAGCCACCAGAGCAAGTGAATAGTCTCTTCGCTGAAGCAAGCTCAGCTCGAGCCTGGGGGCTTGTGATACAATAAGGAGATGATCAAGGACTCACATGACCTTTCACACTATGAGAAGTCATCTCAACTTTCAAGTGAAGATCCCACCAAGGATCTAGCCGATCTCACCAGAAGAAGAAATTGGCAAAGACCAGAACATCAAATGTTCTTCCTGCTGGTCTTCTTAAGAATTAAACAAGTTGTAAATAAATTGGGCTCACTCTAGGGGTTCAAATACCAAGATAAGCTAGAGTAGGTTCATATAACATAATAGAGGAGGTGTGCTTATCACTTTAGCTTGTTTTTTACCTAGTTTCTAGAAGAACAAGCCTAAGGTGTGGATTTGACTTAGTCAGACCCTAAAGGCAGCCCCATTTTTAGGTTTCCCATCCTACCCTTGCTTCTTATTTTCAATGCACCATCTCCTATAAATAGGGTGTCATACTCCTTGTATTTTACATGTTAATTTTGAATAGAAAAGTTACTTTGTACAAATTGTGTGAGGTGTTTGTGAGGTTTGAATCCTCTTGGCTAGATCTTATCTTGAGTAGTGTGAGACTCTCAAGTGGCGACCCTTCACTGATCTTGGAGGCTACCACACCCCAAGTGTCGTGAACCATTCTCATCACCACTCCATAAGCTTCTCTTCTTCCATTTTTTTCAATTCATTTCCATTTCCGCCTTTCATATAGGTCTTTGTCTTGAATTCTTGCTATTGGTTTTGCTTTTCTTATATACTTATGGTTCATCATTTGGTTCGGCCATGACCACCATTGATGTTTACCTTATTACCATTTTCATTCCACATTGCATTCCATCTATCACTTTATATTGATTTTTCATCTTTGCCTTGGTGAAGTGAACCTGATGGAGATCAAGCTAGAGTGGACATGGAGGCCAATCAACAAGATCAAGAAGAGGTAGAGGCGCAAATGGAGGACGCCCATGGAGGTCAAAGTCCACCTCAAAGGCTTACAAGAAGCATGTTCAAAGCTTTAGGAGCTAG
>Ga0123342_1004935_pt1 | contig 19900 bp, 16 predicted proteins | sample Turbeawhitnodule_FD_89960 | JGI IMG/M metagenome (GOLD analysis project Ga0123342, IMG submission 89960) | Root nodule microbial communities of legume samples collected from Mexico - Turtle bean Mexico white nodule | ecosystem: Host-associated > Plants > Roots > Nodule | place: Mexico: Nepantla... | reverse complement strand
CTCGGTTTTCCAAAGATTTTAACTTGCTAATAACAATTTCCTCGTCACCAATAAAGGAGAACCCGAGTTCCTTTCCTATGCTCCACATTCTAGCAGCTTCAAAGTTATCGTTTTTCAATCGATAAGCCTAGATCCATATTGGACAGCACTGTCGATGCTTCGCTGAGAGGAACATAGGACTCACGACTAACATTAACGTCCAACAAAGCTCGAGGTTGTGAGCCTGTTCCTCCAAAACTGACCAAAGGGACACAGTTGAACTCGTGACTTACAAAGCTTCCATCCATTTGACGGGTCGCACTTGTATTTTGATTAACATAATAATATTCTATCATTTGATTGATATTGATATACGTATAAAAATAATTTATACTGATTCCACACATAAAATTATTAAGGAGTCTCCTAATTTTTGTTTCCTTGTATATTTATATAAAAGCTCCTTATCATTACGATTAGACGTTAATAACAACTAACATTCCAAATATATTTCTTCAAATATGTTAAGCATTATCATTTATATTAGAAAATTTATTTTTCTAGCTGTGAACAACAGGCTCAAAAGATACTTCTCTACTATATTTTTTGCATGTATAGTCCCGCCTCTCTCAACTTTCCCCTTTCCACTATGACTTAATACATGTTGTATGTTGTGATTCCTAAAAATTTGGATTTTTTTGTAGAGTTTGCTTTTAGAAATTAATTTAGATGCCAATAATTTTGTAGTCTATAAAATAATATCTAATTTACTTAATATAATAACTAATTATTTTTTAAAAAAAATTAGTTTTTATTTAATGATTTTCTAGTAATGTTAATTGTTTTTATTTTATTTTTTTTAATGATAATTTTGTTATAACAATTTATTGTTTTATTAAAGACTAGATAGTCTAAATTTATAAATCATTTAAAAAACTAGGAGAATTAAGACTAGAAAAAAATTATTAAATAAAAATAGGAGATACAACTACACATCATAACCTATCTAATCCTTATCTTAAGCAGTTTGCAGTTTTGATGTTGAATAGGGAAAGAAACAGAATCTAGTGGTGTATGTGAGTGACTATTATATGGAAAATACAAAAACAAAGGAATATAATTATCTCTTTAGAAAATAAGAGAGTATATATGGATTATTCTTCCCTGTCGCAGAAGAAAACATGACATTAACAAAATTATACGAGTGAAGCAAAGCATGAATTTCTCAGACCAGGTCAAGACATTTTCAAGGAAACAAGTTGATCCAAAGACAAAATATGAATTGAGGGAAAAGTGACGAAAGGAAAAATCTGAAAAAAGAGCAAAGGCAAGATCAATATAATGCTCAAAAACAATTTTCAACTGTAACAACATTACAATGCTCAATAATAAGAACAAAGATAGGGGCAATAGTGACTCCAAGACTGAGTAGAACAGATTAAAGAGGTATGTAATATGCTAATTATGTAAATTATGTACCTAAGTGCTGTGTAAAAAGGAATTAGATAATTAAGTAGAAACCTATGAGGCTCAGACACTTCTCTTAAATGGCGTATTCATGTCGGACACACGTATCGGTGTCAACATTCGTAGGACACTCGTAGGACATTATCAGTAAAGTGTTCAATTCAAAAAATATTTGTTGGATTTTTTAAAATTCTAGCACGGTTCTAACACAATTTTAAAAAGTATAAATACAATAATTTTCTAAAAACTCAAATTTATTATGATTATAAAATAAGGAACAAATTTTTTTGAACCAATCATAAAAAATATCTTCATGCTCCCAAAAGAATCTCAAACATACTTTTGCACATAAATATTTATTTTCAATTTATATAATTCAAAATTATATAATATATAGATTCGTGTCCCTGTGTCCTACATTTTAGAGATTATACGTATCTTCGTGTCTGTATCCGTATCAATGCTACATGGGTAGAAACAAGCTTATGATGTAATACACATATACCATAGCTTAGACCATATAAGAATTAGTTGATCATACTTAGAAACTTTACATTCTATCTATGTACCTTTGTCTATAAAAATGATTTTAATACAAAATTATACTTGCTTGCAAAAAAAAAAAATTATTAGTTTTGATCCTCACAATAAATTTTAAAAATTTATACATAACTAAAACTGTATTCTTTTTATCTATATATATATATATGGAACTTAAATTGTATGATAAATAAAAATATATGTTTGGAAGAAAATGTTAAGAATGAAATCACATATTTAACAAGAAAAAAAAAATCATGTTTACTTATTTATGATTGAAAGTCATTTTTAACAATTTTATGAATATAGAATCATTTTTTTTTATTTGAATCCTAAACAATCAAAATTGAGCGAGAATAAATCGACAAAAAATTATATTAATCATACAAAGATTGTAAATTCTAGCAAATATTATAATATTGAATTCTATAAACGAACAAACTTTTCATTTGTGTGTAAGTTGAACCTAAAGCAAATGTTATATAAAATAAATAAATAAAAATGTTGTAATGTATGGATTAGACTTAGATTTATTTAGATAACTTCTCTCTATAAGTTTTTTTTTAAAGATGAATTTTTTTTTAGGAGAATTTCTACGCGTTCATTAAAACTTAAGTTAATTTTTTTTCTTTTATTTTATTATAAAAATAATTATGTAAAATGTCATTGAAACATCTTTATCTGTAAGAAGATGCTTCTACAAGTTTTTATTTGTAGAAGAAACCCATCCTCACGTCTATCTTTATCTCTACGTTAGCCTCCAAAAAAAGGTTTTTAAGTGGACAAAAAGGTGTACAAGTAGATTTTCCACACACTTAAAATTTCCACTTGTGTGCTAGCCACAGCATCTACTCAAATAAGGGGCCACCAAAAAAAATAACAATTATTTTAGTCAAAGTATTCGAAATTGCTCCACCAAGCTTTTTGGCTCACAAGAAACGTAGAGGGAAATCCATGGTCAAATATGTGACACAAATTTAATGTTTTCCTTGAGAATTCAATGGCACCACGCTTCCTTCTTTCCCACCACATTATTTAGCCTTCTCCTACTTCCACAAAATCACCATTTCTTCCCACAACCTCTCTGTTCAGTAACTCCAAATTTTGTATATCTTGCTCTTTCTCACTTAACAATTTGATTCTTCTTCATTTCTCAGCACTTCCAATGTATTCCTTACCCCAACACAAGTATACACCAAACTTGCACCATAAAGTTTGCAAGAATAGCTCACCCTTTCACCCATTTCGTGTGTATTGTTCAACCACCACTAACACCACTTCTACACCCAAATCCAATGTTAAGCCATTGGTCATTGAGCCTGGACTCGTGCCGGTAGTACCAAGGGTCATTACCACCATTGACAACCATCGTCCAATGAACAATGACACTAGTTTGCAATCAACATGGTCTCATAGAGCATGGGTGACATTTGGGTGTACAACTTTGCTCGTTTCCTTGGGAGAGTCTATAAAGGGTGCAATGGATTTGAACATGTGGGTTGAACCCATTATAGCAAGTTGGGTTGGTTACATTTTAGCTGATCTAGGATCTGGGGTTTACCATTGGGCTATTGACAATTATGGTGATGGCTCAACTCCGATTGTTGGAGCTCAAATTGAAGCTTTCCAAGGTCATCACAAATGGCCTTGGACTATTACCAGACGTGAATTTGCTAACAATTTGCATGCATTGGCACGAGCAGTGACCTTCACTGTGCTTCCTATAGTCCTAGTTTGTCATGACCCAGTTGTTCAGGGATTTGTTGGAGTGTGTTCAGGTTGCATCATGTTTAGCCAACAGTTTCATGCATGGGCACATGGCACAAAGAGCCGGCTTCCGCCACTCGTGGTGGCGTTGCAAGAGGCCGGTGTGCTCGTGTCACGGTCACAGCATGCTGCACACCACCGGCCACCCTATAACAACAACTACTGTATAGTGAGTGGAGTATGGAATGAGTTTTTGGACAAACACAAGGTGTTTGAAGTCATGGAAATGGTATTGTATTTTAAAACTGGGGTTAGGCCTAGGTCATGGACTGAACCTGCCCCTGAGTGGATTGAGGAGATTGAGATTTCTTCTCAAATCCAAGCCCAGTGATGTTTATTCTCTTTCCCATTAATTTTTAAATCTTTTATTGCACATATGTGTGAATGTGTAGCTTTTGGCTCATGTAATTTACTCTGTATTCAAATTATAGTGTTTGAAAGGTTATATATATGAAACAATGGGATGTTTATGCTGTTTCTTTATGTCAGTTTATATTAACATCTGCTCTCTGGTTGCAAGTCGAACCAATGTTGTTAAGATAGTTATTGAGAATGTTTTAATGTTTCTTAGTTTCTTAATTATAGAAGTAATCTGTTTCACTTTGTTTTATTTTCAAAAACTTGTATTAAAAGTACAAATTGATGACAATACATGTGTTTCCAATAATTTGTTTCACTCTGTATTTTATGATAAGTCTAGTAAAACTACTTTGAATTGAGGTTAGTAAAATTAAATGATATCAATTTACTATCGCAATTGATGTGAAATTATTTATTATTTATATTTAACTTAAGAAAAAAAAAAAAAAAAAACTCAATCGATTCTATTATGTCATTTACATCCTGGAATGAAATATTAACTGGGAACCTATTATGTATTATGAAACATGTGCAAAACATTAGCTTCAATTTGCAATGGTTTACAACATCATGAAGCTATTTGTCATGGAATAAACGAAAAGTATATTCAACAAAACTAATCATCATACTGGTTTGCAAACCAGACATTCTATGCATAAGTGGGTCACAAATTCTTGTGCCGGAACTGGATACAGGTATGCACATGATCAATGCTTCCATGATTTTGGTAAGTGGAAAAAATGGGGAAAGAAACTGAACAAAGTCCAAATAATTGTACTGCTTTATGCAAGCACCATTACAGAAAATGAAGTATATATTTCCAGTTCCCGATCACCATACATACATGTGTACACTAGATGAAAATACAATTAATCACATTTTAGGACAGAATTCAAGAAAGCAAAAGCAATTATAAATACCAATTTTGAAACAATCTAAACATACATGGGCCTTTAAAATTCAGACCAAAGTTTCCTTTCCACTAAATTTATTAGGAATCAACTGCTATTGAAGATGAGATGGGAGACACACAAGGAAACCAGTACCTCCGTCTACCATCTCTATGTCCATCATCAATCATTGCAAGTCCTTCCTGCATCAGCCAACAGAGTTTCATTATTGCATATGATTTGAAATTGGAGTGTTTCAATCAATTAAGAGAAAGGAAAAGAGTTTTCTTGTAAAACTTTTGGTTATCTTACATCAAGTAATGTATCAAGGGCATCGATGGCTCGGCCAGAACTCCAAGATAATCGTCTTTCTACTTCAACGACTGTCACAAATCCTTGAGCCTGCAATAAAGAAAATGTTATGTTCAAATAGCAAAATGATGCATGGTTACTTTTGCTAAATTAGATAAGTGAACAGAGGAAGTCTTTTCTTCACAAACTAGGAATCTAAGTTCTAACTAATGTCTATCAAATTAAAACACACCATGCGTCAAGTTTCTTGATTATATGATGAATTGTGCTGTGGTAACAAATTTAAAATTAAATCATAGTACCCCTCACCATTAAAAGCATAGATTGAAAGCTTAAATAAAGGATCATATATATATTGTTAGGGACTAAACCTACATTTGCTCAGTGACAACTTCTTTTTCTATTAATAATAAACCACAGATAATTACACGTTACCAGACAGACTAAAGCTGAAAGCGGTAAGCAACCTGCTTTTTTGTAAGCCAAAAAGAGAACATCAACCAACTAGATTGGTATCTTCCTATTTGATCTATCACTCTAAGCCACTGAAAATATTCAGTCTTATCCTCAACAAGCAATTAAAACGCAAGATCAAGTAAGTTCACAGGCTCACAGCTCTTAGAAAACATGAAAGGGACAAGTAACATTAGTGACTGATGATGACACCTTGAAAGTTAAACAAAGGTCATAGACGTGAGGATCCAATGAAAAAAAATACATACATAATCCAAAAAGGAAGAAATAGTTGTTACCTGGGCAAGTTCTAGAATTTCGTTGTGGTCTTTGTTCAACTCAGTTGGAACTGAACGAACAAGTTTTCTCTTTCCAACAGAAATAACTTCAAAACCACTACCCAGCACCTGAATTTTTTATTACACATCAGAATGAAAAACCGTGGGCTACACAAGGACACGTGTAATAAATCTCTCAACAAGTGGTGTATCAAAGATATTCGAAAAAAAATTATAAAGAAGGAAAATATACACAGCTCAAACACACATTCACTCCACAATCCAAATGTTCTTACAACATATACATGCAAGTTAGGTTCACTATATGTAATTTAGTTAGTCCAACTATAAGAATAGTCGACATCTTTTACTGAAAAAGACACAATAAAGATAAAAAGCGTTTAATTATAACACTGGCGTCTTTAGATAAGCACTGTGATCCATTACTGGATAGTCAGTAAATAATAGTGTGGCTACACAGATGCTAAGATCCTGTCAATATAGTTTTTTTTTTTCAAAAATTATTTATTATTTATGAAGGACTTCAAAACATAAAGATCAATAAACAATAGTTGTTTTATCTTCTGTTTACAATTCATAGATTTAAGGAAGAGTTTTGTCTTAAACTTTTCCCTAGTTTACTCTCAGAAAACTGAAGGTCATTCTTACAACTTAGGGCCATAATTCCAAGCAAGTCCAAAATTGTCAAAAGAAGAGGACTCCTCCCACAAGCAACCCTTTCACATCCCAAAATCCCAGTTTCCCAATTTAACCAAATATTATAACGTTTCTTATGCTTTTCTGATACATCTGTTTGACCATTAGCATTGGTGATTTCAGCTCATACCATCATCGAGTTTAAGTCTTGGGGAGAATCAAAACTCTTGTCCCAACTCCCAAATGTTGTAAGGTGTACAACAGTTAAAAGAAATCAAGAATTCAATGTAATGGGATTGTGAAGAATGAGATATTGCTGCTCAGTTATGGTCATTCCATAGCAGAACTAATTAATGGGAAAGAGTTGAAGGCATGCTGTAAAATTAGTAGCACGTTTACATTGAAAAATGCACTGATGTGCAAACATATGGGATAACAGAAACCTTAAGCACATTGATTTCAGATTGTCTTTGGCATTTATTTAAGATTTCCTGAGTGAAGCATACATTATCTACATCAAACTCACGAAAAGTGATAGTCATAAGCTAGTTTATGGGCAACCACCTTCAGCTTACTAATAGCACGCAGGCAATCATCCTCTGAAACAACTCCACGGTCATTTTTTCTTCTCTGGCGAAGAAGATGGCAGAGTTCCTGCAGGTTGATCAGTCCTCCATTGTGGGCTCTAGTAGCCAAGCAAATATCCACTATTTGAACTCCTGTCTAGTCAAGTAGCTTGTCTTAGCATACATGCTGAGCAAATAGTAAAATCAAGCAGGTTGGATTTAATTAAAAATATAAATCAGTAACGATATATAAAATTAAAAAGATAAAGACTTCAACAATCATAAATTTGTAACACGGTGAATTAAAATGTGTTGTGAATAAAACCATAAGTTAACCAAGGCTATCAGACTCGAGAGTCTACACAAACTCATGGGAAGTTTGTAAACTCGACTTGTAGAATTGTAAGAGTCTATTTCATATGGAAATTCAACAAAAAGAAAATAATAATGAGAATGTAACAGCATTGACATCAGTAGAATTTGAACCACTTCCAGACATCTTAAAACTTGCATTTGGACATAACCAAGGGATGAAACAAAAGAAAGCAATGAAGCCAAATCGAAATAGACCCAAAATGAAAATGAAGCCACACCCCCAAATAAAAATAAAACCCCAAATAAAAATAAAAACCCAAACAGAAAAAAATCCCCTAATTAAATTAAGTCACAAAACACCACACCCCAAATTCAAAACCCTACGCAAAAACAGAAGCAGAACTGAAGGAGTAGGAGTTGACGAGATGCGATGGCGAGGCAAGGCTAGGCAACAACTAGACGGCATGAGGCAAGACGTCATGATGGCACTACGATAACAAAATGTGAGGCGAAAACACCACCCAAGGCAAGAATGGTGACAGCAGAACATGACAACAAGCCAAGGTGAAAGGGGAGGAGAGCATGGTGATGACAACGATGAACACAAAACACAAAACAGTTCCAAGTATGAAACATGAAACCTAAATCGTGACACTAAACAAAACAACCTATGTGTGGGTCATTTTGGGATTTTCTTCCACCCCCATTCACTCGACTTTTGACTCACGAGTTTGTACCGAATTCACCGAGTTCATCCAAGTCTGGCCTGAGTTTGCTCAAAAACGAGTTACACACGAGTTCACTTGTGACCCGCCGAAACCTAAAACCCTAAACCTGTCACTAGACTCGTAAACTCATAAGGATTTATTGGTTAGCCCTAGAGTTTCATAACCATGAGTGTAACCACCATGTTCATAAGGAACATCTTAAAGGATAAAATCCATAGAATACCAAGCTTTGACAGTCATAGATTTAATTAACAATAAAATGTCCGATTAGTTATCGAGTTTTCCAGGCATGCATTTCTTCATAATATTAAGATTACTTCTGCAAACCACAGCTGTTCTACTAGCATTTCTTGCGATAAACTCTATCTTAAAACCAATTGGCATTAGATGAATTTACCCAACGTATATATAAACCGCACCCCTAGTAATTGAGGATGGTAATGTAGCACTTTCCAACACCCCCTCTGTAGATGCCTGACAGACCCAGCACTATGCACCAAAAACTATAAAAACAATGGAGATCCCCTCCAAAAATGGGAAACAACATAAATGTGATTTAGGCTCTGATAATCCGTTAGTTTCCATTACATTATGCATCTCCTTGTCCCATGACAACCTAACAAAAAACTAAATGAGAACTGCCACCCCATATGTGTGTGATATGATATTGATGATAACTGACCAGCTAAGGATGCCAAACAAACTAAATATCAAAACATTGTTAAGGCTGAAAATCAGGTATTGTCAGCAGACATAAAGGGACATATGCTAAATATAATTCAGATCAATCAAGGTATCGTATTCATGTGCAGTGCTAAGTATGATATCTATGCCTATATCAGATGCTAGTTTTGAAATTTGTTAAAAATCTTCCTATTGCTAAGTCTTCTTCCCTAAAAGTGAACTTGGTAAATAGGATGACAAATTCTATTATCCTTCCTCCCAGTGTTATTCTTATTTACTGGAATAAAATCTCCAATACTAAATTCAGGCATTCCTATCTGAATAGTTCAGACAATACAAACACTAGCATTGCTGCTCTTTTCCTTTATTTTTTTTCTCGGATATTATATGTTAATTATCACAATGGAATATGAATAATTGTACATAAAAGTTCCATGCATGCATATCAAACTTATTTGAAACAAGGATATATCACTAACCCAGTTCATAATAGAAGTCACCAATTCCTAACAGCTCTGCCCAGAAACCCTTGTTTGAGGCCAAGGGATCTACTCCAACTTTGGCACACATCTCATGAAACTGTGATCTGAATGCAGGGTTCTTGCGTATGTCATTCTGAACAAATAAAATCAACCATTAGAATCATTAAATTTAATCTAATTGCAAAATAAGTGATAATTTTTCATAAGGCCAACACTAGAAACCATGAACAATACGTATTGGTACTCATTAGGTAACCACAACCCAAAATATTCAAGGCTAACAAATTAGTCAAGCACGCCCTTTAAAAGAATTCCAGCGACAGCTAAGTCATCAATCAGCAAGCAACATAGCTAAAATATTTCAAATTCATCCTATTCCTATGTCCCCTTCTAGAGGATGTGTTGTGAGCATTTCCCAACTTTTATTAACGACACTTAAAAAAACTTAATGCATTTTACAAAACGAATTCAAAGTATTGTTGGTCCTATTAAAGATCAACATAGATTACTGTAATCCTAATTGAAGAACAAGTTTTGTCCTTCATTAAGTACCTAAAAACATCAAAAGCAACTCCTTTTCCACTTAAACCATCCAGCTCCAACAACCCAAATGAGTTTTCCCAACACCCCATCATAAAAAACGGCGCTGTAGAATGAAACAATCTGACACACAATCCACGAAGAACTCGATGATAAATAAGACAAATCATACAAACTATACCAATTATATCGAGACAAAAATGAAAACTAAGCATCATATGCAGCATAAAAGACCAACTCATCGTAGCACCACAAGATGGCTTTCACTGTCCACAGCAAAAACCAAGAGGGTAAAAAAAGTGGGGTAAAAAAAACAAAAGGAAAAAGGGACCTTGTGTTTGCGAGCGAAATCTTCGAGCTGAGAGCGAAAGGTGGCAAGCTGCTCCTTCATCAAATCCGTTCTGATCTTTGCGACATTTTCACCCAGCAAACGAAATTGATCCCTCGCAGCAGCATGCGTCTGCAACCCTCCAATTCCAGGCCTTCTTCTCATTTCCCTTTATCTTTCGCCGAATCGTGGTTCCAATTTTATGGCTTCTCACAAATTGGTTTTTCTGGGTACTGATTTCTTCGATCAAATTTAGAAGGAAGTGACGAATCTTCTAAGATCATGAAAGGAATCAAAATAACAATTAAACATGTTTTTATTTCTTTATATTAAAATAAAGGTGAGTTTTGATTTTTATTTTTAAAAAAAATCTTTAATTTTTTATCCCGGTAAAATTTGAAGTAATTAGTTTTGATTTTTGTAAAATATATAATTTTTTATTTTTTATTTTATCTTTCATTCTTTTAAATTTTAAAATTAGTGATTTTAAGTCCTAGCATTCATTTTAAGATATGAAAATAATATATAATTTACGTGTTTTAAAAGTGTCAGATATTTATATTATATCACATTAATAATCAACATTACTAAAATTATAACTTGATTTATCATTCAATCTATATATAATTAACAAGTATTAGATAATGTGATAGATAAAGGTAATAACTTTTTTGTTTTAGAACAATTAGTAACAAAGAAAAATATTATATGAGAACTAAAATTAAAATATTTTTATTTTATAAAAGTTAAAAACATATTTAAGCTTTAAAATAATTATCTTTAGAACAAAAGTCAAAATTATATAAATTAATTTAGACGAAATGATCCATAGTGAAATTAATCCCTAAATATGAATGGTGTTTTTTTTAGTTTAACTTCTGTATGTATAAAAAAAGTTATTACGCTAATTATATACAAATATATTTAATTATGCATTTTAAAATATTTAATTATATATATACATTAGTAAATTAGAAAACTAGTCCTTGACCCCTACTAAATGAATACCCTGTTTAATAGATATTGTAATTTGCATGAATATTCTAAGTATTAATTAAAATAATTCATTATGTTGACAAAAAATAATGTGTTGACTATTAACATTCATTTATCTAATAAAATAATATATTATTTTGCAATATGTTCTTTAATATTTACATCTAAAGTCATTTCTAATTAGTTATTATCTCATTATTTGATCTATAAATTAAGAAACAAATATTTATTTTGAAATTTAAATTTTAGAAATAAATATTTGATTTAAAAATTAATATATATATATAAATTAAAAATGTTGAAATAAAACTGTTATAAGAGAATATTGTAAAAATATGTAAAACTTAAACTCAATACTCTTATTTGACTTCAACACTGACCATTTTTATTTTTGAATTATATTTACTATTTCAGATTTTTAAATCCAGAATAAGGGTAATTTTGGAAATTTAAAAAAATAATAGGATGCAGGATGGAACTGATATGGTGCAGGAAAAAATTGCCTGATATAAAAAGGTTTGATTTTTCTGATTTTTTTAACTTTTTATCTGTTTAACCTATTTCACACAACAGTACCTACATATTGTAGTGTTGAATTGCAATTATATATTATATTCGTCGTTTGTGTTAAACTTTATGGAAGCAGTCAAGAAAATTTAGAATGACAAAATTCGTATTTGTATATATTTTAAGGACAAAATTATATTTTTTAAATTCCAAAGGTGAGTTTTGAGACTTTAACAAAAATGAATAGTATGTTTCAGCAAAATGCATTCAGATGAAAAGCATTTTGACAATTGATTATTAGCCAAAAGCAAACTCATGATTCATCTACAAGCTTTCATATAAAATAACAAGTATGAGTATCAACCAACCACCTTTCCAATTTTTCATGTAAAATGGACTTGCTGACCAAAATTGCAGTACCATAGTATATACAAAATCACTATGATCCAAGTTTGTATAAACCAGATTAATATGTTACCCTCATTTCTTCTGCAACTTTCCCGTTTACATGTGTAAACTATCAACTATGGTAGTCCTAGAATATCTAATGAAGTTAAGCCAATGGTCATAATCTATGTTGATGAACCAGTAGCTTCCTTTGGTATCAGAAACAGAAAAGCAACTGGGATGAAATTGCACAAGGCATGAACTATGATGCCCAAGAGAAGATTGTCAAATGATCCTGAATCAATGTTCAACACAGAAGCCAAACCAGCACCCACAAAAGACCCCACTGTGGTTCCAAAGTTGTTTATTGACATGAAAAGGGCAAATAAAGTCCCTTCAATTCCTGGGGGACATAGTTGTCCAGATAAGATCAGGAAAGGCATAAACCTGCAGTTATTTTTTTCCAGAAAAAAATTATGGTTAGGAATTGAAACTAAGTGTGTAACTCAAAAAATGGATCAAATCATTGTGATTCCAGCAGGAAAAACATTTACATCTTTAACTAAATAAAAAGAGAAGCAATAACTAACTTGAATTGATTGATTCCATCAGCAAGAGCTGAGCCGAAAAGCACCATAATCTTGTCTGAGATACCAAAGGCAATATTTTTCCTAGAAACTACCACAATTTGCAGAAGATTCAAGAAGGCCAACCCAATATGGGCACACCTGTTATGAGGATGAAACCATATCAGTATATTAAATATTCAAAAAATAGCCATCCACCAAAGAAAAATAATCCTTAGTTTCTTACATGAGGATTTTCCGTAGGGTCATATACTTCAGGTGACGATTATAAATGAAGGTTCCCAGCATAAGTCCCAACCAACCAACAACCCGTGCAGTCCCAAGGAAAGATGGTTCTAACTTTAAAACCTCGGTTTCATAGTAGAAGATGACAGTTGAAAGATTCGGAATGGTAATGTGAGCAAGGAAAAACCAAGACATAGGCCTGTCCTCACCAACATACAACAAAGATTATTAGTAACCAATGACCATGTTATAGCATATGCATGAAATGAATTAGCTTCACTCTGTAAGGCCTTACACACAAACACGCATATAGAGGAGTATAAAAATGAAGATCATAAATATCTCACATGTTTTTATTAGTTTTCTGTTTAATTATTAGTTGGTATAGAAAAAAAATTCAGGTTACCATGTGCAGATTGCTTGGTTCATTAAATATTGTAGAGTTATTAGGTTCTCTGTTTCATAGATTCTTTACCATTCATTTCTGTATATAGTCCAGGGTACCTTATATTAGAGATTTAGGATAAAAGTTATATCAAATATTCAGTTTTTTCACCAAATCATTCAGCCAAACTAATATATTCGCAGTTCTGAACCATTGCAGATAAGGATTTGATGGTAACATCTCTTTGTTTGTAGTGTCAATGGAAAAAGTGTGCTAGAGAATATGTTTCTAGTACTCCTCTTTCAAACATTTAAAGGTTTTCATGTGAAGAAAGATAGAGATAATCATGTCAATAGGCTGCAGTTTACATTAGTAACCTTCCGTGTCTATGTAGTTAGATGTTTGCAGGAACTAGGATGAACATGTTTAATAGGCAAAGTACCATCTTTAAGAAGAGGTAAGAGGATGCAGGATGCAGGTTTACTCGAACTATACAGATAAATAAAACACTCAAAGAGAATATGTGACTTCAATAAGGAATCATTCATAATCTTATATGTATGCTATCAGAATTGAAAATATTCACACCAGACAAAAACTTTAAATATTACATTAGTTACCTCCAAATCATTGGCTGTCTAAATGCACGACACAAATCATAAATAGCTTCTTTCAAAGAATGGAACCACTTTAATGCCAGGGGGTCTTCTTTGTTCAAAGTCTTTGATTTGCTGCTATTTACTGATCTTCCTTTTGCATTCTTTTTGCCCTTCTTTCTTCTTCTTGTGCTGCTATGGGACTTTTTGGTTAAAGGACTACCTTCATCCAGAGTACTACCATTCATATGTGAATCTTCTAGTGAAACTTTGCTATTTACTGAGTTCTCCTCCACAAAACAGCATGATAATAACTGTATGCATGGTAGTACACAAAATAGAAGAAAAATAGCATCTATCCGTAAATTGGATAATGCATATCCTCCTAACAAACTCCCACATATTCCTCCCAAAGCCATAGAAGACCAAGATATTGACTGGAGATCTCCTGCAAAGGAGGCCCTGACCCACAAAGCATGCACTTAATCAGAGTGTAAGAAAAGCATTCAGAGATATTACATGAACAAATATCATACTCCAGAGAGTCAAACCCAAGGTTAGACACCAATACAAAATATAGAATATCCACCATTAAGGTTCAGAAAAGGGAATCCCTCCAGGTCAAACCTTATCTATGGGTCTGATAACTGAACTATGTCTAAGTTAAAGGTTATGAACAAACGTTACAAAATTAACTCTGTCTTGGAAACAGCCTTCATTAATCCATTATATTGAAAGATTACAAATTTGTATGTTCTCAGAAAGAACAAAATATATATAATTCAGTTTTAGTGAGAAGGGTGACATGCTAGTATCAAATCAATATAAAAATTTCTTGCAAAAGAGCAAAAAATATTTCACAATGTCTTGTAAATTGAACACGGTAGCAAACAATAAGAGAGGTATACAAAAAAAATATGAAAAGCAAACACTCATTCCCTGTTGCTTTTCAAAATTTCATTGCTTTTAAGTGATTAAGAATCAACTCGCACACCATTGACATTAACATGTTCACCATTGGTCATACAGTATTTGATTTTATCCTACATCCTTGTTCTGAAGATTGAAAAAATTGCAAATAGGCTACAAATTTTGAACTACAATTCCAATGTTCTGTGCATCTTTTTGTTTCTGCATTTTTGTTAATTTGTTGTCCCATATTTTTGAATTACCAATACCTCTATAAGTAGGAACTCTATTCAATATGAAGTTTGTCAGCAGAAAATGAGAATCGGGAACCTGTGATACAAACATACCGGTCAAATCTTACTGCCTCAGCTATCATTGCATCAACAACAACATCCGCCATGGCTGAGCCCAAGTTTTGTGCAGTCAACAATACCATCAGGTGCCATGTTGAATCCCTCAAGGTTGAATTTAAGCCTAAAATCAACCATGGCACTAGGGAAAGCACAGTGGCAATCACTAAGTAGGGACTCCGTTTTCTTCCTTTAATTGGAATGCAATCAGAAATTATTCTGTGTGTATCAGTAGCCAAATCAGATTGCAAGGAGATAGTGTAAAATTGATTCACTAAACAAACAGTTAAAGATATACAAAGGCTAATTAAACTGCAGCTTTTAACAGTCAACACAGTTCTGTAGATTGGAGAGTCACGTAAAAACAATAGTAAAATTTCTGATGAAGGTACTTTTCATGCTGAATTAAAAAGTTACTTATTTATCCAGAGTTTAGGATCTTGCATTCTTGTGCATTGTGTCACTTTTTTCCAATTTAATGTGTATATCTGTCTTTTTGAATACCTGGAGTTCTTGTTTTAATGAAATGAAAAATAAATTACAAAATCCACATTAAGATTAGAATATATTAGTTTTGTAGTTACTACTTTCTATGCATGCACAAATCTCCCTGTGTGTTAGGTGTTTCTACGTGTGAATAATCAATTTAAAAAAACAATGATCCATACCCATATAATGGTTTAATGCTCCATGGAAAAAATGCTACTGAAAACACAAATTGGGAGGCTGAAGGTGACAACTTTAGATTATCTTTAAGCTGGTAGGAAATCGCTGTCCATACAAAAGACCTAAAACCCTGCATAAATCAATTGAAAGGGTAAAACAAAAATGCAAGATAGTAATTACCCTTATATAATGTTATATCATCATGTCACTCCAGCAATCTAATATCAGCAGATAAAGTTATAAAATAACCATTTCTCAGAAAACGTACAAAAAAAAACCCTGGTTCAGAGAAATTTTGTCAGCAGAAAAAGGACAAAACAAATTAATTGACCAATAATACCCATTTTAACAAAACCAAAAAGAGAGCATCAGAATTCAGATCTTAAAGAAAAGGGGGAAGTAAAATAAAACCACCGTCAAATCCAAAAAATATTCAAAATTTAAATGAAAAGCAGACAAAGGGTGAAGAATTGAGACCTGGGTGAAGTAAATCAAGCAAATCAGCCAAAGGAAGGCAGTCCCAAATGCAGCATTCAACTGCTTCGTCCATTGGATCATTGTCGACTCAAAACCTCACTCTTCTGAACCCTTTTGCGTGTGTTTTCTTGTCTATTCTCAGTTCTCACGACGAAGATGGTGCTGATTCATTCGAGTGTTGTGTTTCGGAGCAGGGACAAGAAAACATTTCCGTTTTCCCTCGCAACGGTTTCAACAGTGGTGGGAGTTATTATCTTTTGACGGTTTTATCCCTTTCTATTACGGTCTCGAAGTTGGCTGTAACAGGGTTATCTCCGTAATTTAGTTGTATGGCTGACACGTTCATGAAGCGAACCAGATTTTGCCACGTTTACAACAGGGACCCACTGGAAAATGACAGTGACAGTTTGACTATTTTTCTGAAAATGGCCTGGTCAACGTAATTGTATTGACTTTTGGTGGAAAATTATACTTCTCCCACTTTATCATACCTTTTTAATTATTCTTTATTTGTTTATTGAATATATTTTAGAGTTAAATATCTTTTTCTTTCTATACTTTTATATGAAATTATTTGTTTTTAGTTTAAGTTTTAAATTCTTCAAATATTTCTAATAAGAAAATTATTTAAATGAGTTTTTGTCAAAAAAAATTTACATTTCAAATTAATTTTTATGAATTAGGATCTTAAAATATTTCCCACTTATATAATTTATACTACAAATTCGTTTATTATATAAATAAAATTCCAAAAATATTTATTTTAATAATTTTTTTACTGCAAATATCAAAAAAATATAAAATTTAAATCATAAACAAAAATTAATTTCACACTATATAATACAAATATGAAAAATACATTTAATTTTAAGTTTTATTGATTGTTTAGCAATAAACTCAATTTAAAAATAATTCCGCAAATAACATATGTAGTATCATCATTTACCACATTCATATCGAGTTCACAAAAATTGGATAAACAACGTAAAAATAGCATTATAGATGTTCAAAAACTAGAAAAAATTTAATTAGAGAGGTAAATTCTTAATTATAAATAATATTAATTGTTTATGATAGGGAGATGAGACCTATAGAACGATTGACTGGCTTCGTCTTCTTTTTTCCTATCGGTCGGTCAGCTTACTCCTTTAGTCTTCGTATTACTTTTTTAGGTTTCGGTCACCTGGTCACTCAATCTCAGGGAAGAATGCCGAATAAGAGGGTACCTAGAGAAGACACTCTAAGCAGCAAAGGGCGTTCGACACTCGGTTGTCAGAACACAATAATTAATGATGTACCTTGTTCTTGGAATATGCGTTATTTATATTATTTTAATGGGTTTACCTTATTTGGCCGAATTAGTGATGTGGACCTTGCTTAGAGGTGTATTGACTAGTTCTTAATGGTGGTTTAGTTTTACTGACCTTAATTGAGCGTTAATGGATGGAAAGTGTTGGTCGTCCTGCTCGGACGTGCATATTTCGATCGGCCCATCGCCTGAGCCTAGGTATGGAGTTGGTTGTTCGGCCCATACCAGTGCACTTGCCCCTCAGGCTCGAGGGTATCTAAACCCGAAGAGTCTTGAAGGAGTTCTAAGTCGTTTGGTCTTTTGGTTTGGGTGTGACGGTTGCGGTTATCGATGATTGATGTGACGTCGACAGCGACATAACCTGCATTGATGATGGGTTTTTTGGGCGGGAGCTGTCAAGGACCGTTGGATTGAAGAGATCTAACGGATATGGTTGCGACGTTTCGCCTCTCGAGACGCTTGGAGGCTATAAATAGTGGTCCCATTAATGTCGAGACACTTCACTATTACTCAGACATTTGCTTCGAGAACCGAACGATTGTCTTCCTCTTAGGTTGTTGTGCTTTTGCTTTTGTAAGTTAGTCATGTCTTCTTTGTCTCGGCCTACCTCTTCTTCTTCTTCTTTGGCTTCTCGTCCTCCTCGCTCCCCTCGTCCTATACGTTCATCATCTTTCACTTCTTCTTCTTCTACTTCTTCTTCTTCTGAGTCTTCCACGACCAAACCTCTATCAGTCGGGGAGATCCAAGTGTTGCCCCCGGAGGAGGTAGTTAGGGATGACAACCAGAGCGGTGTTGTTTACTGCTCGGGCGTTCACGAGCAGGCTGTCTCCCCACCAGAGATTTACTAGTAGATCCTCGGGTAACCAGGATTATGTTCGTCTATACGACTGCAACCTCTGTTGCTGAGTTTCTGGACAAGTTTCGAGTTTTAAAGGCGGATGCCAACCATTCTTTCTTTCAGGTCCAGCCGTGTTCGTCAGCCGAGACCATATGTCTCAGTTGGTCTCCCTCTGAGTCACCCTTCTTCTATATGTATGCTTGTCTATTCGCTGACTTGCATGTGTCGTTGCCTTTTGACGATTTCACGGTGGGTATCCTTAAGATGCTCAACGTGGCTCCTACACAACTTCACCCCAATACCTGGGCGTCCATTCAAACCTTTTGCTTGACATGCGATGTTTTGTGTTTTTACCCCACTCCCTCTTGTTTTTTAAGCTACTATACGTCCCACCCGGCCAAACTTGTTCTGTGGTACTCATTGATCAATCGGTCGGGTAATATAATTTTTCCCCTTTCTCTGCCTCGTACAAAAGATAAAAAGAGCATTTTTTCAAGGTCTTTGACTGCATGGGGGCAATTATGCATCCGGTCGGTCAAGATTTTCCATGTCTTGGACTAGGAAGCCTTTAAAAATTTCAGAGTGGCCTCGATCGACCGGGAGTGCTAAGGAGCTAGAGATACTTTATCTATTCGATGGGCTCCCGAGGAAGTTCCCTACGCAGAGGCTGATGACTGTTTATTCTAAGCTAGCTCGTTGGGTGGCCTTTTATGGTATGCTAGTTTTTTGTTATATCATCGGTCGGTAATTGCTTTGTCTAAATAACAATGTTTCTTTTTGTTTCAGAAATCATGGTCCAAGATGCCCCTCGCTCGAAGGGATTGCTGGATTCCTTCAAGGAGAGAGCTGTCAGTCACAAGGGACAACCAAGTATCGAGTCTTTGGCTGCTGGCAAAGGCTTTGTTGGTGTTGGCCCCTTCAACAAAAGTAAGAAAAGGTCAAGGGAGGCGTCCAACATAGCCAAGATGACCCGGTCTCCTGGGGAGATGCTGGTGCCGCCTCCTCCCCTCCAGTCGCTGATCTGCTTGGACTCGCTGTCGACAAACGATTTTAAGTGTCTCATCCCCCCGTCAACTCCCGAACGTGTTAAGGAGGTTTGAATGTCACCCCTGTCGGTACTGGGGGTGACTTACAATTTTCAATAGGGGTTAAGATAAGCCTCCCGGAGCTGACCCGGGAGCTTATTCGGGGGGTGCCTATTGAACCAAGTGGTGTTCAAGCTTTGAAGAATCCAAAACCCTTTGAAGGATGTTGAAGGCTAGGTTGTGTTTGTTGTTGCTGAGCTGTCTTAGATAGGATCTGGGGTAGATTGTGTTTGTAAT
>Ga0123342_1004934_pt1 | contig 19902 bp, 8 predicted proteins | sample Turbeawhitnodule_FD_89960 | JGI IMG/M metagenome (GOLD analysis project Ga0123342, IMG submission 89960) | Root nodule microbial communities of legume samples collected from Mexico - Turtle bean Mexico white nodule | ecosystem: Host-associated > Plants > Roots > Nodule | place: Mexico: Nepantla... | reverse complement strand
ACAACTAATTTATCTCAAAATCACCAGAATTCATATTACAATCAACATAGCAATTCTCCAAATAATCAACTCACAATTTACTTTAAAAATTGTCACAAACAATCTTTAGTTTATAAACTAAATCATCACGAAATGATCAAAATATATCATCACAAACATTTTTCAAATACATTCAGTAATTCATTCAATTCCAAACTTATATACCTTCTACACCATCTACTATATCTAAATTTTTCATTTCAATATCAAACAATTTCCAAGCTACACCACGTCACCCCATATCCAGATCTTCTAGCCTGGGGTTCTATTGGAAATTTAAAACTAGTTTCCCTTACCTGAAGGGTTGATGCTCACTAGGATAGGAGCTCCAAATCTACCAAAAGCCTAAAGGTAATTTAACCTGCACCACAAAATCCTGATAAAAGTCTAACTATATAACTAAGACCATTTGTTAACAAAATTAACCCTGAAGCTAAAATAATCATATGCAAAGCATAAATCTAATAAGACTAAAATTAACTCAAAAGAAAAAGGGGCCAAAAATGAACTTACTTTATCTGAGATTTTGATCGGACAATCTTATAGGGTTCACTGCCAGGAGTCCAATGGCTGACTCTGATCGCCAAACTAATAAGTGAGGAGATCAAAATCTTAGAGAGAAGGGAGAGAAAGGAAAAATGAAACTTTTAAAGAGATGGTGGTTATTTTAAAACGAGACCTGAATAACTGAATTTTCTATTCATATGTCATTTTCATTTTAATAATAAAATATTCATGTATCATTTAAAATATACCACTTCTACTCTAAGGTTATTTTCTAGATCCTTACCAGTTAACTCTTAATTTAAAAGTTTGAACAACTAATGTTTAGTAAACTAGTTCACAATAAATTAATTACACATTACTAAACAGCCAAGTATATACAAATATCCAATATTCAATATCAGTCATACTAAAAATTCACAGGCATACATACATAGACATTTGACTTTACTTTTAGAAGATTTGTGCATTGAATTCGAACCCAAAGATATGCATTTTTCATACTACCTTCAATGTGTTATCTTTCCACACATCTACACGAACATATGAATTTAGTCAACTCCTATGACAAGGTAAATCCATATGAACATCCTTCGACTCTCACCAACTGATAATTTTCATCTATATGATTCCAATATATTAGTAGAGTGATGATACCTCCTTCTAAACGAATATTTAATTCAATGTGCATCCTAGTAATCTCAACACGATATTTTTTTTCTTGAAAATATTATGTCTCAATCACATTTTCACATGATTCATAATTCATATCACATTCAATCACATAAAAATTTAGATTTAAAACAATTTGAAAATATAAAAAAATCACATAAGCACATAAAATCAATGTTTCAAATGCACGTATAATTAATTTAACTAAAGCAATAAACAATCATCAAACAATCTTTTGAAAACAAATTTATAATTTTGTTTACTTTGAGCGAAAATGAGATTGAGGACAAGGTTCAACGACACTAATATTCTTGCTTAAGCGAAAATAAGATCGACTTTAGACTTAGTTTGAGTACTATCTTTGCTTGAGTGAAAAAATATAGCTGAGTTTAAGCTTGGATCTATGTTCTATTTTTGCTTGAGTGAAAATATCACAAATCTAAGTCTCATTTAGCTAATTCAACCGAATCATGAAACCATTTCAAAGTCTACCCAATATCAATATAGAAATTTGAAACTTTTATACAATTAAGAGATTTATGTAATTTTATAATTGCTCAAATATAACTTGTATTCTCATTGAATTCAAAATTTAATTCCAAGACTTTCAAACTGCAAAATTCATCTCACATTCAAATTCAAACAATCAACCAATTTTATAATACCTATCAATTCAAACCAACACTTATTTTGCTTAACAAAACAAATCATGCAATAAAAATTTGGAACTTGTGATCACATTAGCTTCACATACAATACTCTAACATTGGAATTCTATTGAAAAGTAAAACTAGATTCCCTTACCTGAATAGAAGGATGGATACTCACAAAGAACTCTAACTTCTAACGAATGCATGGATAATCTAATCTGCACCATGAAGTTTTGATCAATTATCTAAACACATTACTAAAACCCTTAACTAACATAGACTATTGTTTGAGCATATACACCACATGCAAAAACATGTTTGCCAAGGTAAATAGGAAAACTCAAAATCGGCTCAAAGAAAAAAAAATGCAAAAAGAAACTTACTTAAACAAAAATATGATAGAAAAACTTTACTGTAGTATTCATTACTAGAATTCCAAAAATGACTTATGATGATGTCATACGGAAAAAGGATGAAGTCGTATTTTTAGAGAGAAGGGCAGAGGAGAAAAGAAAAAAAGTTTTATAAATAGATAATAATTATTTTAAAATGAAACTTGAATAACTGATTTTTTTTATTTATATGAACTTTTGATTTTAATAATAAAATATTTAGGTGTCATTTTAATTATATCAATTATACTTGAAAATATTTTCTAGTCCTTACAAAAAAATGTACTACTTTTATTTATAATGTTAATTTTTTCTTAATTTAATTATATAAAAAAATTAAAAAATAAACTAATAAATACTGAAAATAGTGTAATAATTAATTTTATTTATAATATTAAAATAATAAAAAATAGATAAAATTAAATCACAAATAATAAAAATGGATTAAAGTATATAAATACTAATGAAAAAAAATAAAATAAGTGACTTCTAATTTATAAACTAGAACCTCCTAAAATAAACTAATTTAAGTACATACCAAACTTATTTATATTGATCAAGCTATTTTATAAGTTAACAAAATAAATAAATAAATTTTAATTTTATCAAATATAATTTTTATCTTAATAAAATTTTGATACTCAAATTAATTAGGATTTTTAGAACAATAATAAATATTTAAGTGAAATAAAGTTATTTTAATGTATAAAAAATATATTATATTTTAATATGTAAAAAAAATTCAATACACCACGAAAGAATAATTTATATATAAAATTGTACTTCACAGTGCAAACAAATTGAAAATTGTTTGAGTTTTAAGAACAGACAAAACTCATAAAGATGACAAAACTGCAAAAACTTTTATGTCAATCAATCAAATCTCAAACAATTCATTTCACACGCTTCCTTGAATCGGATGATAATTATTAATTAGTTTAATCATCTTTTTATGGATATAAATTAACACTTTATTTTATATGTGCTTATAAGATGATTAAGTAATTAAGAATAAAAGATACACCATATTAATATATATCTAAATCCATTATTTTAATTTACATTTGTGTGTTAATATATTTTCTCTCTATTATTATTATTATTATTATAATTATTTTTTCTTTTTTTATATTAATTATTGAGAAAAATAATTTTAGAGTAAATATGGTACAATTAAAATGACACCAAATATTTTATTATTAAAAGGAAAAAATCTATATAAATATAAATTTAGTTATTCAGGTTTCATTTTAAAATAACCATCATCTTTCTAAAAATTTCTTTTTCTTTTCCTCTCCCTTCTCTTTAAGATTATGACTTTCTCGTTCATCAGTTTGACGATCGGAGTTCACCATTAGTTTTGATCTGATTAGGGTTGCTTTTTAGTTTAAGTTGCATGTGAAGTTTTTATCTTCAAAATTAGTCTTTGTTAGACTAGGGGTCCTAGTGATATAGTTAGATTTGTGATCAGGATTTTCTGGTGTAGGTTAGGTTATCCTTAAACTTTTGGTGGGTTGAAGCTCTTAGTGAGCATATGCTCGAGTCCAGGTAAGGGAAGCTAGTTTTTTTTTAAAAAATAGAACCCTTGGTTAGAAGATTCTGGATGTGGGGGTGATGTGATCACCAATTTCAATTGGTTTTGCTTGCATGATTGTCTCTTTTGAAGAGTAAAGTAATATATTGACTGAAATAGTTAAATTTTGAATATTTTATATTGATTTTAAGATGAATAAGTTGTTGAAGGTGTTTGTGATAGAGAATTGAAAGTATTTGAACGATAATATAAATGAGTTGAACTGCTTTTTTAATATATTTTGTTGAATTACTTAAATGAGATGTTTGATGAGAAGTGGTTGTTTGATTTTAGAAGAAGATTGATTTAGAGAGCATATATTTGGAACTTAGTAATGTGTTTAAGTGAATTTTGAGATAGATTTGGATTGTTTAGAAAGTTTAAAATATATGGTGTGATTGAATGGTGTATTGATGTGTTACATGATGTGAAAGTGTGATCAAGACATAGTATTTTCAAGAAAGGAAATACCATGTTGAGATTGTTGTTAGGTGTATTGATCTATCAAGCCCGTAATGAGACATCCTGACTCTACTGATATAATAAAATCACATAGATGGAGTTATTCAGTTGGTGAGAGTCGATGGAACTTCATATGACTTTGTCTGGGGTTTGAAATATAATCTGATCTTTCAGGTCATATGAATTTATCCCGTCATACTAGATGATAAGATGATGAGATATTGAGATGTTTATGTGCATGACTGTGTGGATTCACAGCTAGTTGTATGACAGGTGCAAATACACGAGTTTTCTGGAAGTAGAGTCAAGTGTCTATGTTTTGTGAGTCAGTAGAAATCTGACATGTGAAAAATGATTTATGAATTTTGATAGACACTTCATGGTTATGTGAAATGTGTGAGAAATTGTTTGAGAATTTATGAATTTTGTGTATCTATTTGAAATTTAAATTATATAAAAAAAAATTGTTATAACTTGCTTACCATGTCATTTGTTTGTGTTTATTTTTTTATTTGTGATGATCGTGTTCTACAGGAACATATGAGATTGCAGGTAATAAAACTCCTAAGTGAGCCGCTGGAGGATGTAATTGTTTTAATTTAAATACTCTATTTGTTTTTAAAACTTTTGATGTATATATTAAAATCACTATGGAGAGGAATATTTTTTTTAAGATACAATAAGATAGCTATATATATTCATATGTTAAGTAAATAATGTTTGTTCTACTTTTATTTTATTATATATGAGTAAAAAAATAAAAATATTACATTAATAATTGAAAAAATTATATTATCTTAAAGTTTTAAAAATGACAGACAAAATATTTTTTTTATTAAAAATTACAATACGTATATTGTTGTTTACTATGATATATTTTATTTACCTAAATGTCTAAAAAACATTATATTACATACATTTAGTATTCAATACGACACATTATTTTCTTAATTTATTTTTCTCAGTCTTTTTCATAAGATTGCTTTCTTTAACTTTTCTTCAAGTTTGTTCATCCCAAACGGTTTTTCCATATGGAAAATAATTTGTCATCTTATCTATCATATAATTTGATACTGTTCTTATCAAAGACTGAATTTCAAGTTTAATTAGATTTTATAAAATTCACTTATAAAATTAAATTTACATCTTATTTTTTATTTTTAATTTACATGACAATACATTTTTTTTATGTTGAAAATATTAATTTATACATAAAACTATATAATAGATGTTTTGTTAACAGTTTAGTAATTAATGGGTATCTAATTAATCCAACAAACTTTTATTAAAATAAATTTGAAATAAGTCTCGTACATATTAAAATGAAATTTTACATGATTCTGATATATATTAATAAGAAAAACTTTAATACATATTAAGAAAAAAAAATTCACATAACTTTAATATATGTTAAAAAAAGTAAATGTTAAATCTGAATTAATTTTATAAAATCAATTCACGTAAAATATTTTATCTCTAATTATATATGAGTCTATAATTACAAGATTAAAAATATTTTAAACCATAATATTTTTAATAAAAATATCGAAATTAGTAGAGTTTAATATTTTAGGTATAGCTATTGTAGCTGTATCAATTTTCTTATGATCCCAACGTCAAAGTTGAATTTTCGCACTCCCATGTTATCTTGGGAGAAAAAAAGCATCTTTTGGTTCCAATGAACTTCTTCTGAAGAACATGCTATTTTGATGGAGCTATTTGACAATTCAACGGTGAATGACGTCATCTTTGAAAAGAGTGATAATACGTTACAAAATTTGACTTGGCTAGTGAGTTTTAGAGCAAATCAAGGATGAACAAAACATTGAGAATAATTTTTTATTTTTCGCTTAACAACTTCACTTATTATGTTGGTCTTACAAATAACCAACCTAATAAGGAAATTTTAACCGATTAACTATTTAATAATTAATAAAATTTTATGATATCTAAATCTATACCAGTTAAAAATTCTATTTAATCGAAATAGAAAATCAATAAATTATAAATTATTGACTTCCTAACATTCATAACATTTGTATTTTTTTAAATATAAAGGTTGGCATATTTTTTTATGTTCTTGGGTAATGTAAGTTTGGAATAGCGTTTTCAGGTTTATTGTATGTTTGGAATGGCGTTTCCAAGGTTTATTGTATGCTTGTGATAGAGTTTTCAAGGTTTATTATATGCTTGGTTTTGGCTCACATAACGTACCATATACCTAAATGTTTGGTTTTGGTTTCATTTTGAATTCTCTAAACTAAAGTTCAAACACCAATTACAATAATTTAATAAGGTTTTATTTTTTAATTAATTGATTTTGAGTTAAAATAGTTTTTTATATTAAATAAAAAGTTAGTTATAATTTAACTTGATATCAAATATTCAAACATGAATCATAATCTAAAATCGATCTTAATCATAATAATTGTGCAAAATAAATTTTAGTAAGACTAATTCAAAGTGTTATTTGAACAGGAGTGTTTCTTAAGTGACGTGAAAAAACAGACTATTATTGTCTCAATTTTTACGAACAAATCCCCCATAGATAGTGATGGCAATGGTGAGTAGCAATTTACTCTTTCCTCTTATCACCGACTACAAAGGTTCTTCTAGTTATTTGTTAAATTTGAGAATTCTTCTATTATTCACTCCATTATTCAATTGGATGTTTATCTAAAAAATATATATAACTTTTTTTTACATTTGTGGAGATTTATGAATACAGGCTAATATTTTATTTTTTGTATGTTTCAAATAGTTTTTTTAATATATATAAAGTTAAATGAAAAGTTAAGTTGAAACAGAATTTCAGACAAAAGTTATTTTAAAGTATAATTTAAATAAAATTACATAATAAAATATTAATATAGATAAAATTAGGCTTTCTGAAAAAGAATTACGTTGTAAAATATAAATATAAATACAATTAATATCTTGAAAAAAATTCCATAAATTTTAAATGAAGAAAATAAATTTATTAAATCATATTATAAATATTTGTAATAATTAATATATTTATTCATTAATAACTTTATTTTAATTATTTGTGTTCATGTTGAGATAATATTGTTAGAGTTAATTAAAATATTCAAGATATTATTCGCGCTATTAAACTTTTATTATCCACGTTATGAAACTTAATCTATTATTGTGATTTTGTTATTAAAAAATGTCTCAGTGAATTAAAGGAGGAAATATGTATATAAAGTGTCCTTACTTAAACTCTTAAGCAATGTTGAACTCTTGACAAGCCTCTAATCGATGATTAAGGAAAAGATAGTTTATCTTTGAAATCTTGTTTCATTTTCATATACAATGTTAATAGAGCCTGTTGAAATAATATTGTTACAATTATCATCGTTATCCGCTTTAAGCTTAAAATTTTGTCATAATTTTATCATTAAAAAATATATCAACAGGTTAAAGAGAAAATAATATATAAAATGTCATTAATCTCGGTTCTTAAATAATATTGAACATATCAAACTAATTTAATTTTAAAAATATTTAATTAAAATATTAATAATGAATAACAGGATATTTGTAATTTCAATACCATGATATACGTATATATCTTTTAACAAGTAGATATCGTGTTGATTTTCATTAAATATATTAGTTTAATATTTAGTATAAATCTTATTCACTGTTCCTATTCATATACACTTCAATTGTATAATGTACATTGTAGACAGTACTCAATAGACGGTATATTTGAATTATTTTATAGTTAATTTTTGGGTTTTTATAAAATTGGGACAAATTTTATCCTTTATTACTAAAATGAGATTTATTTATTTATTTTGGAAAAGTTATTGGAAGAGAAAGAAGTCTTGATTTAAAATACAATCCCAGAGAATAAGGAGTAAAAATTGGTCGAATCTCCTAAAAACCCGCTAATTTTGCTTTACCAAATATAACTAGGATCATGTGTGGTCATATCTGAATGCCACATATGATCAGACTTATTTATTTTTCTTGTCCCTTTGATTACCAAAATTCTGAGATGGGACTTCACATGGAGACATTTATTAAAACTCCTGCGAACTATACAACTGTACTTAATTATTAAACTAAGTGTATTAAAATTATCTTCCTATATTATAGATACGCAAATTATAAGGAAAATATCCATCATCATCTATCTTGTCTAATTATTTTCCTTATCTTGTCTGCTAAAGCTTTCAATAATGCCATGTCTATTTATCCTTTTGTCTGTCTTTACTAACTCTTCAAGTGTTTTCTCCATTCGGATTTTTTTTTCTCTTTGCCTTTTTTTCCGAAACAGGATAATATTTGATATAACACGTACAAAGAAATCACGTGCAATAATGTAAATAAAGTTTCGACTTTTATCGGGGGTTTGTTTCAAAGCCAAAGTTCTTGACACAGTATTACGAGTATTTAATCTATTGTTTGAAGTTTTAAGTTCATTATTATCAGAACACAAAGAAACAATAATTTGTTCTTAATTTTTTTTTCTTTTACATATCACGCTAATATTTCAATCTTAAATGAGTTAAAATAATATTACATACACACAAATTCATTCTACATGTAGTTGTTTCTGTTAGGGAGATGAGACCTACAGAACTATTGAAATCTTTGTCTTTCTTCTTCGGTCGAAACTAGGGTTTCACTGGGATCCTTCTCGCTTTCGTGTTTCTCCTTCGACTCTCGATCTTAGGTGAACATCGAATGAGGTACCTGCAGAAGATACTCTGACGCTCAAGTCAGTAAAGCGGATGATCGACACTCGAGTAGGTGCACAGTAATAAATGACGTACCTTTCTCCTTAAAATGTGTGTTATTTATATTATTTTAATGAACTTACCTTATTTGACCTGATTAGTGGAATAAATCACACTTATAGATATATTACTTAATCTTTAATGACAAATTAACTTCACTGACCTTGATTTGAGCGTTGTATCGGTCGACCAGATTTTCATGGTCTCGGTTGGTCAGCGAGACCGGATCTCGCTCGTACCAATAGAGTAGTTTATAGTGTTCAAAACAATTTTCACCAACAATACCTATTTTATTTTCTTTGAAAAACTATGAAGCTAATATCTGCACTAAAATTCAAAACAATTATTGTTTAATCTTGCTAACTTGTTTTAAATAAATAATATAATTAGGTAACAACGTAGTTTTTGTTATATTTTGAATTATAAAACAGTTTCATTTGGGGTAGAAAAAAATGGAAGTAACATTCTACAGCGATTTTTTATAAAGTAGAGAAACACAGAAAAAAGGGAAATGAAAAATATAAAATAATAAAATATAAATTATTTAATCGAACAGAAGCACGAAAAAAATGCGGATCTTAGAAATAGTATATATTTGCCGAATGTCATAATCTTTTAAATAAATCACCTAATCATATATTTCTTCTAAGCGACTGTCATACTTTTATTTATAATAATAAATAAGGATTACACCAAGAACATCATATTAAAAAAAATATATAATGGAATAAAAGAACACAAATATGAAAAAAAAGTAACTAACTGGTAATAAAATAAACTCTCATGAATTTTTAAAAAGTATATAAATACTCACATGTTATATAGAATTAAAAAAAATATATATAATATGTGTGTGTGAAAGGGGATAGAGAGGGAGTAGGAGTGGTGACCACACAGAAGAGAAGAGAAAAAAAAATGGTTGGCCGTGCTGACAGGCACAGTGCCATGTGGGACCGACCGCACATTGAATTCTCTGCTTTCATTTCTGCATTCTCTCACCTGAACGACCTTATAATCCTTCTTCACCTTCTCTCTCTCTTCTACTGGTCCCATCAATGTGGTAAACTCTTTTCTGTGCCTGTTCATCTCCTCAGTTATTTCCCCTCATTCACCCACACACCAACACCTGTCCCTCCTCCACCACTCTCATGACGCAATCCCAATCCACCGCCGCTACATCTCCTCCCTCACGCGTCCTCCTCATCTCCGCCGGCGCCAGCCACTCCGTCGCTCTTCTCTGTAATCTCCTTCTCCCTCACCTTTCAATTCATTTCTATTCCTACACTCTAAATTAATTCATGATTGGGATGAGATGAGATGAAATCAAATTAAATGAAATCCTAGTTCAGTTTTTTTTTTTTTACTTTTGTGTGTATGTATGAGTGTGGATTGGTTTTGATTTGATCATGTGCAGCTGGGAGTGTTGTCTGCTCGTGGGGTCGCGGAGAGGATGGACAGTTAGGCCATGGTGACACCGATGATAGACCTTTGCCTACACAGCTCAGTGCATTGGATGCTCAGCAAATAGATTCCATTGCCTGTGGAGCTGATCACACCCTTGCCTACTCCGAGTCACGGAATGAACTCTATAGTTGGGGATGGTCTGACTGCAATTCATCCTTGTTACTTCTTCGCTTTGATATACTCACTAATGCACTCTTTCTTGCTTCTCTGTTGTTTCTTATTATGGGATCAAGCTTGTTTATTTATGGATGTGATGTGGTATTAGTTTCAGCTTCAAATGGTTTTACTTAACCTTTGCATTTGTCTTTAATAGTTACTATAAGAGTAAAAATGTCGGTTTACTCGGTTCCTTTCTTTCAAGACTTTTATATTACGTATGGTTGTGAGTTGTACTGTAAGCCATAAAGTTAATCTTTGGAAAGAGATGGATTTTATTTTAAGATTAAATTAATATCCATTCTCTTTCTTTATCTTACCTCTGCATTTGTGAGTTGTTCTTTCTCAGTACAAGGGAATGGTGCCTTTTTTCTTTTTTTGGGTTAGTTGATTACTTAAAGACAATTTTGCTTAGTTTAGGCAGTCTCTTTATAATTTTCTATGAGAGAATGATTCAAGTTTATATTTCTGCAATTTTTTTGTTCTCATACATAATAGTGTTTTGTATATGGTTGTCTTTGTTATACTTAAATTCTCAAGCAGATCACATTTCGTTTTTTCTAGGGGTGATTTTGGAAGGTTGGGTCATGGTAATTCTAGTGATTTGCTCATTCCTCAACCTATTGTAGCATTACAAGGTCTAAGGATAAAGCAAATTGCCTGTGGGGATAGTCATTGTCTGGCAGTTACCATGGAAGGCGAGGTTCAGAGGTTTGTTTTTCTCGACTAAAATTTCAGCACTCTCTCTGTTCTGACTGTTTTTTTATGCATATACTAATTACTATTCCTGGTTGTGTATGTTGAATGCATTTTTGTAATGCCTGCTGATTCCTAGGCCTGATATTTTTAATTTCATTCTTCTGTCTTCTCAGTTCACTGAAAGAATAGTCTAATAGAATATTTGATACCGGAACTGAATTTTTTTTAATTATCTGAGTAACTGTATGCACTTCCTATGCAAACACTCCCTTTGTGGATTACGGCTTTTTTGGTTAAACAACTTTACACACTCACACTTAGAAGTTGTTTTTATAGTTGAAAAGAATAGGGTTGAACTCTTTTCATAAGTTATCTTGGAGCTAAAACAACTTATAGACATATCATATGTTATTTTCTTAAGCTTTTCCAAATGGTTACACAATTGTTTAGGTGATAGGATAAGTCTTAATAAATTGTAATTAAACTCTTCCAAACAAACCTTGATCTGCTACCTTGAACATGGTACAGGTATTTGGTTTTAGTACTCTTGGTTGAATTCTCACTTTTTACTACCTGCTACACTCATTGTTTAATTCACATTCCGTTTCGAAAAGTACAAATGCGTATATAAATCCTTGTTTTATTCTGTGAGGCTGATGGCCAGTTTGTTTTTTTTTAAACTAAACCTTGATGTGCTAACCAGCAATCATCTGGTTCATCACAAATTTGATTGTTTTATTATCACTTCCTTATAACCCTTGTGTTATTTTTTCCCTCTTAATGAAGTTGGGGGAGGAATCAAAATGGTCAACTTGGACTTGGCACCACAGAAGATTCTCTTGTGCCACAAAAGATAAAAACATTTCAGGTACCTATTTCAAAGGCATGCATCAAGGTTATCTGTGATAAATAAGAATCTATGAACAAGTTATCAAGAATCAATACACTGTGATAAGTTACTTCTACCATATATTTAATTACTACTCATCTACCCTCTTTTTGAATCAATTTAAAAAGGATGCAGTCTCTCTATCTACATCTGATGGGACTCAGGACAGAAGAATAAAGAAAGCCAATAAGCAAGAGAAAATATTTAGACTAGTTAGATGGAATAAGACAATTAAATCTGTTAAGTGGTTCAGACTTGAGAGTAATACTAATAAGAGCAGGGGCGTAGCTTAAACCGGGGAAAGGGAAGAAGAAAGGGCTAGTCTTTTGGAAGCCATTTGTTGAACGGGTAAAGACTTGGAAGGAAAATTCTCCTTTTTGCTCGTGTCATTCAACTACGTTCTCCACGACTCTCCTCTTTCTTTTTTCTCCCTATTTCTCAGTTCTCTTTCTTGTTCATCTATATAACTCCACCCTGAAAATATATATCAGCCCTTCCAGGACCTAGACTGCCCAAAGCTTCCCCCCAATTGTTCCTTACCCTTCTCTCCATCACCCCCGTTTTATAACATTTCTCCTCTCCCACAATTTTGCAGAATCATATTCTCAATTCATCATGTGCCAGGTATCTTTCATAGTACGATCCACATTCTCTCCACTAACCTATTTCTCACAGTATCATTTAATTCAAATCCTTAATGTTTTTTATTGCTCCTGTTCACTTTGTTGCTCCCATTAGCCCTTCAACTTCATAGGTTGAATAGTAGCAGTTTTGATGTTTGCTTCTACCACTTCACTAGCCTTGTTCTTTTTCTTTTGGTAATGAATCTGGACACTGAATGGTAGATAATTTTATTAATCAATCTTCTAATTCCGATAATCTTGAAGAACATAAACAGTTTTCCATTTCAGAATTATCACCTTCTTTAAACAAATGGAAGGGAAATGCAGCTAGATCAACAACAAAACAAAAGCAGTACTCTCGGCATGAAATTAATACTAAGATATTATTTATTTATTAAACATTGCTAGTTATGAGGAATCAAAGAATTATCCCATTAGTATTGGCCTCATGTAATTATTTATATTGTAGGAAGTACCTATCAAAATGGTTGCCGCAGGCGCAGAACACAGTGTAGCTATTACTGAAAATGGAGAACTGTATGGATGGGGTTGGGGACGATATGGAAATTTGGGGTTGGGAGATAGAAATGATCGGTGGATTCCTGAGAAAGTTTCTTCTATTGAGGTATGTCCTCAATCTGTTATCATCTTACTTTTCCTGATTAGACTCTGATTATATATGGAATGCATGTGATTTGATATCGTTTTGATTTCTGAAAAGTTTTCTTGCTGTTTAGAAGCAGCAGCATATCTAGGTGTTCATTTTATATGTGATTTGTCTAGATAATATTGTTAAGATTCATGTACAATTGGTGTCCATGCATCCTAGTGGATGGGGAAGTTATGTTTTTTTCTTTCCTTGCCCAATTCTATCTTGTTTACATTACAGTGTGACAAGATGGTCATGGTTGCTTGTGGTTGGCGGCATACAATATCTGTTTCATCTTTTGGTGGCTTATACACATATGGGTGGAGCAAATATGGCCAGCTAGGTCATGGAAATTTTGAGGATTCTCTTGTGCCGCACAAGCTTCAAGCCCTGAGTGGCGAGTTAATCTGCCAGGTAATTCCTTTAATTTTATGCTTAGTTGGTGTTTTCGTAGCAATTTCTTGTAGTATTTGGATGCATTTGCATATCGCTTTGCTCTGCTATTTTAGTCGCATGTATCTTCCTCCTGTCCCATTTTTTGAATGTTGATTTTTCTCTGGAAGGGGAAGGATTGGAAATACTTCTCATGTATGGGTTCCACCATATGTGTTGTGTGTTTACTAAAGACAAGAAAAAATTGGTCTAACAAAATCTTGTCCTGCCCTGAAACCTTGCACACTGTGTGCAATAGTATATTTGTTTTGTTTGTCTCTTGACTTGGCTTGGACTTTCTTCAGGTATCAGGTGGTTGGAGGCATAGTATGGCACTTACATCTACTGGACTACTCTATGGATGGGGTTGGAATAAGGTTTGCAGCAAATTTTTATTCTCCCATGTTCATGTGACAGTATTATAACAATAAATACTTGTTGATTTATGAACATAGCAGAGGATGCATTAGGTGTCTTCTGAAAGAATGCACATTTATGTATGCAGAGAACTAAATATTCTACTTTATATAAAAAAAAATGGTATAAGACTTTACTCTCTTTCTGCACAATAACAAGTTTTTTATTATTGACGTGTTTGGAAAATTGTTACCTATTTTTCCCTCAATTGTAGTTTGGACAGGTTGGAGTCGGTGACAACGTTGATCGCTGCTCTCCTGTACAAGTGAAGTTCCCCCATGATCAGGTACTTGAAACTGTATTCTCCCCTTTCTTTCATTTGGAATGTTTCAAGTTTGCATCTTACAGTCAATGTCTTTCTTTAAACAATCCACTGAACCACTGACTATTCTATTTTTTTTTTTTAATTTCTCCACACTTTTTTGTTTGACATGGCAGAAAATAGTTCAGATCTCATGTGGGTGGAGGCACACAATTGCTGTAACTGACAAAAACAATGTATATTCTTGGGGAAGAGGCACAAATGGCCAACTTGGGCACGGGGATACCATTGACCGGTAAGTGCATGTACAACCTGAATAAATTTGTTAAGGACTTTCAGGCAATCATTCATCTTTGCCTGAATTGTCTTCTCTTCGTATATTTGCTGAAGGCACATAAGAGATATTCTTACATTGATCATAAAAGTATATTTGATAGGAGAAACAATTTGTTTTATTGGTAGTGTAAGTTATTTTTGGGGTTATGTTATGACTGCACTGAGGTTTGAACCTCTGATATGCAAATCACCCAACTTATTACTAGGTGACTCTAAGTAGCTTGTTAATTGTCCAAAACTAATTGCTTCAAACAAGACCGTTAATCTGAAACAAATTAATTATTTTGATGAAACTTTTAAAGTCACTCTATAGATAAACTGGAAGTAGAATTTGATATCATCATATTTTTTTATGGCTGCTCTTTTAAGTTAGATTTTGGATCAATGATCTTGGTTCTGAAGTGGATGGTTTAATTCTGACCGAGGTTGAGAAAGCAAAAAGTAGCTTGTATAATGTAGCTGTACGGGGTATCTTTGTTAACTATTAGAATAGAGCTTCATATTGCTTACATTCGTTGCGCATCCTGGTGCCCTATTCATTTTATATCAAATTATTTATTTTCAATCATGGACATATGAATATGTCTGTGTCTCTTTTATTCACCCTGGAAAAAAAGTTAGTTTTGGTGCCAATTATGACCATCTCCATCTAAGAATAAAAAGTTATATAGCTAATCTAATTTATTAATTGGAAACTTAAGTTTGGGTAATTTGTGCATTTGATTACATGTCTTGATATGATTTTGATTTTTCAGGAATTCTCCAAAGATTATTGAAGCTTTGAGTGTGGATGGATCTTCTGGGCAGCAAGTCAAAATAGAATCCTCAAACACTGATCTATTGTCAGGTGCTTTGTTCTGCTCATTACTCATCAGTAATATTGTTCCTTTGTTTTCAGCCATTACCGATGATCTGATACCATTTGGTAGTGTAATTTGGATTCACATATTTTATTTTTAATGCAATCTGGCATCATGATAGCTCTGTTGTTCTCTCCTTAAACAGGGAAAAGCGGTGCCTCCTTATCTGAGAGATATGCAGTTGTTCCGGATGAAACTGTAAGTGTTACGTTTCAGCATACATTGTTTGTTTATACTGGGGTTAAAGGCGACTTGTACATGTTACAAGTAGTACTTCTATGCATCTTTTCTCACGATTTAGGAAAGCTAGAAAGAAAATGGTCATTTCAACATGTTAGGACTACGAGAAATACAGGAGTGAACTTGGTCCTTTTGACTTGCTATGAGGAGCAAATATTGCATTAGCAGTGTCTAGACATACATCTAATCAAATGCAAAAACCATTAAAATAATAGTCATTTTGAAATATGTTAGATTTAATTTAGTATTATCTTAAACTTGCTGACTGGTTGTGTCTGTAAGCACTTTGTTCACTCAGAAATTGCTTTCGAATGAGAGGTATGCATTTGAAGATTAGAAAAGCTTAAGCTTATTATGTGACCAACATGTATGATTTGGCAGGTCTCAGGACAGACTGCTAGTTCGAGCAGAGGAGATAGGCTTGATATCAGTGTCCCTGAAAGTGATGTCAAACGGATCCGAGTTTGATATGCCGGATTTCCATTAGAGAGAGTAATGCACACTATCGATGTCTCTGCCTCATCAGTTCACTGCAGCCTCTCAGATGCCACTAGTAATTAGCTTTCAACATAGTAAATTGTAAATTGTAGTCATATGAGAAATAACAGCAACATATTCTTTAATGCACTTATTTTAGCATGCTCTTCACTTTAGGCTAAAATTTGTTGAGACTCAGGAGTTACCACTGATACTTGTTTTTAAAAATGGAGACCCCATGTCATTTTGTGAGTCTTAACAAATTTCAGTTAATATATTAGTGTCATAAAAAGTATATTAAAAAATATGTTGCAAACATTCTCGAAAGAGATAGTGTGAGAAGCATTATTTAGTGTATCCTAATTTAAATTTTTAATTTCAAGCTGATTTATGATGCTATGATTTTACTTGTTCGTTAAAAGTCTGAACTCTCTATTATTCTAAAGTTAGTAGATGGCCCATGATCAAGCTATGCAGAAAACTGGAAATCGTGCATATTGGAGAAAGTAGCAATGTGACACACAAAGCACCTGCTGCATAGTTTGTGAGCTTCTGTGTATGATGGGCATTTTCGGAGAAGTTTATTAAGAAACCAAACAGTAGAATAATAAAAAAAATTATAAGTTAAAATTAATTATATGTAAACTAAGTTTTGATTTTTTTATGTTATTTATCTATTTTTTTAATTTATAATAAATAATTTACTTTCTTTTTTCTTTTAGAAGTACCTGGAAGAAATTAACTACAATTTTCTTTCTTTCTTTACTTTTTAAAGGCAGTTTACATTTGTATTTTATTGAAGTTTCATATATAACTTTTAAAGAAGTTAAAGCTGAAGTTAATAATTTATATAAATTCATGAAAGCATTTTTATAAAAAAAATTATATAAATTGCAAAATACAAATTAAGTTAAATATATTCGTATTTTTTAAATACCATTTTACTTATAAGGTTATAAATGAAAAATGTTCAGTAATAATTTGTGTATGTCAATGTTTTTGATAATTTTTAGTACAATTTTTTTATCATGTTTTTTCATTAGTTTGAATTTGAGACTTTTTATGATCATTTATCTTTGTTGTTATTAGCTTTAAATAGAAAATAATCTTTAAGCACTGATTTAATTTAATAGATGTATGCTTTGTTCATCGAGTATTTCTTTAATTTCATTTATATCAGTTAATTATATAAATAATATTGTAAAGTTTTAAAACTAATAAGTCAGTTAAATTAAATCAATTTTTAGTGACTAATTAACATAAAGTACTTAAGCATTATATTAAAAGAAATTCTCCATAGCCAGTGTTCTTGTTATGCGAATAACATTTTTAATACACGTTTACTATTACGCCACATTATACATTTACTTTATTTCTATAAATAATTTAACATGAGATATAATTTAAGATTTTAATTAAAATATACTAATATTTTAAATAATATCAGTACGTTATTAATTAATCCTACATTACTAATTTTTATAATACTTAATTTAAAATTATATTAATTTTTTATATTAATCAATAGTTTAAAGTTTTAGCACTAATTATACATAAAATTTAACTCTAAAACTATATACTAAAAGAGTTTCATGAGTTAAAAAAAGGATAAATCCACCTCCCTCGGTCTTTCCATTTTTTTAAAATAAACTAATTTCAAAAAATATTTATCTAAATAAATCCATTCTCACTTTATTTTTTAAATTAAACTTAATTACTCTTCAATTTAGTTAAAAATTTGACTGAATTTTCAACCTGAAACAGTGCACACCTTCTTCTTTTTAATTTAAAAGAAATTGAAAAATGTAGGTCGAAATTCGACTCTCCAAAATGGTTTTTCAGTCAGGGTGAGAGGGGTACATTGGCTTAGTTATTTAGTTATTTTAAAAATTAAAAAAAAGAAGAAAATCTGATAATACTGTTCATCATTTTGACAATTTAGCTTTTGTGGGACCGAATTCTCAACTTGTGATCAGAGTCCAATTTAAAAATTAAAATGGGATGAATATATTTAAGTTGGCTATGGTGATTCTTATCATAATATCCAGCGCTGTCACATAACATTTCCGCATTAAACTTATTTATTTATTTATTTAAAAATTTAAATAAAATTTAATTGATTAAATAAAAATCGAGTCGATGCTATATTCAATTCAATGATAAAGTTTGATTTAATAATTGATCACACAATATTCAACCATATAGCTACAATCCAACATTTTAAAGATACATGTTCTTAATAAGCATTTATATTCACTAAATCTATTTTTTTTTTATAAAACTTTTCATGTTACTATTAAATCTAATTAATTTAATGGGTTTAATTCAAGGTAATTTTTTCTCCAATCATCTTACAATCAAACATTTTTAAATCCTACAATATAATTCAACAACAATATGTTAGTTTTTTCACTTACTCTTAGAATATGTACTCTTAGAATATGTGAAGAAAAAAATATTTGCATTGATATATTTACTTAACATTACATAAGATATGCAATATATTGATACAAGAGGAACTATGTACAACATGCAATAAAGGAGTTAGGTATACTAACTACTAGCTGTCTAATAGTTGCCTGTTAAACTTATACTTATGTTGGTGAAACTACAATCATAATTTATATTGAAAATCAGAAAATGAAGTTCCAGATACAAGTTTCGTTAATATATCGACAACTTGAAACTTAGTTGGGAGACGTACCAATCGAATCCAGTTTTGTTGCACATAATCCTTAACAAAATGTAGATCTATTTTGAAATATTCCATACGTGAATGCATAATGAGATTCATATAGAGTAAAACTGCACCCAAGTTATATGAGATTAGTTGTGGTTGAGTGGTGGATATTTGAAGTTCATGTAGCAAAGACTGTAGCCAAATGACCTCAGTAAGCACAACAACAATGTTGTGGTATCTCGCTTCGGTGCTACTATGTGAAACAACATGTTGTTTATGAGAGGACCACACAACAAGGTTGAAGTCGTATTAAATGCAGTAAGCAGTTGTAGACTTTCTATTGTCAATGTCACTTCCCTAGTCAGCATCACTGAAGGCGAGAATGTCTATTGAAGAACTTTGTTTGATGAGCAAACAATGAGAATTGGTGCCAACAAGGCAATGAAGTATGCGTTTAACCACTTTTCAATGATGCTCTCGCGGGTTGTGCATGAATTGCCACACTTTGTTCACAGCATAAGACAACTCAGGTCGTGTTATGAGAATGTATTGAAGAGTTTCAATGATCGAGCGATATAAAGTTGGATCATGCATGGCGGGGGGGGGGGGGGGGGGGGGGGGGGGTTTTTGTTAGGGGGGGGGGGGGGGGGGGGGGGGGGGGGGGGTGGTTTT
>Ga0123342_1004933_pt1 | contig 19906 bp, 14 predicted proteins | sample Turbeawhitnodule_FD_89960 | JGI IMG/M metagenome (GOLD analysis project Ga0123342, IMG submission 89960) | Root nodule microbial communities of legume samples collected from Mexico - Turtle bean Mexico white nodule | ecosystem: Host-associated > Plants > Roots > Nodule | place: Mexico: Nepantla... | reverse complement strand
ATTGAATTACATTAAATTATTCTTAAAGCATATATATATATATATATATATATATATATATATATATGCTACATCCTTATAATTCTAATTATTTGCATTCCTATAATTCTAATCATCATATATGCTATAATTCTAATCATCATTACATGTGGAATTCGTTTTTACTATTATGATGGTATCATCGGGCAGAGTAGGAAACTTGATAGACACATGCATCATAGATATAATAGCTCCAAGATAAATAAGTGTAGTACGATCGATGATGGCTTCATATAGTGCCTTTCCTTCAACTAAAATATATTTGATTGACGAAGTTCAAAAGTGTGAATTGGTACCGAATGTTTTTAGCAAATTAACACATCATGTTGTTTGCAGTTCATATCCTGTTAACGAAACCAAAGGTTTTGAATAGGGTTGTAGAAAGGAAGAGGGGATACCCAACTTTTGATAGGTAGACCGGTATAAAATTTAAATAAGTTTTCCTCACGAATAAGAATTTTTTAACTTTAATGTTGGCTTATGTGGCACTGATCACCATTTTATAGTTGTGCTAATGAAGAATGCATTTTGGTTTGGTGCAATGGTTATGAGAATATATTAATTATAAATCTTGTGAATGTAATTTTTATGAGTATTATGTTGATTCTAGACATCATTTGATATATAAGATTCATTGAGATGTAGTTTCCTAATTTTTATTTTGACAAAATTAATCATTTATCTTTCTAACTACTTTTATTATAATATTTAATTAAACAACTTTATATTTGATGAAAAAAGAAATATTTTGTTCAATAAAACACGTAAATGTATAAATATTCTTCTCAAATATAATATTCTTGGAAACTTGATAGACACATGCATCATAGATTTTTTTTTTTTATCAGCAATGAATAAATTAAATAACAGATATACTTTAGGGGTATCTCAACCCGTATACATACTCACAAGGTACTCCCCTTGTGGTCAAGAACAGAAACAACCATTGTGTGGTATAATCTGCACCATAACAACTAATCTGGTTACAGATTCTACGCCAGCACTTACAAAAAAATCACAAAAACAAACCCGCACCCCTTCCTGCATTGTAACCTTGAAAAAGGGAGGAGTACATCATGTAGCTGCAGCCACTAAGGACTGCACCAAGGGGCATGCCAGCATCACCTAACAAATTATATTGACTGTGGCAGCAACCATATTAAAGATATACAACATTCCAAGTTATGCAGAAAAACTTGCCAATTAGCACAATCATTGGTAGCACCAATCGGACCTTACCATAGCATATATAACCCCTAGCCAACTTTATATCTGACACCTTAGCATAAACAGAGGCTCACTCCAACATTGCCATCACCTTAAACTATTCTTTTCTCAATTCCAGTATAACTTCAAGTCAAACGTGTCAATCCTTTGCCAGTGATAGCATTTAGCAGAGATACATAAGCGAATCCCTTAGAGAGAATTCCTTTTTCATTTAGAATTACAGGGCAGTGTTTGATACTCTTCCGTAATACCACTTCACCTTCCTCTATTACAGTCAGCCTCTACATAGTTGAGCTCAATTCCTAAACAATCCACTACAGATTCCAAATTTTCATCACCAAAAAACATGCATCATAGAGATAATAGCTCTAAGATCAATAAGTGTAGTACGATCGATGATGGCTTCATATGGTGTGTTTCCTTCAACTAAAATATACTTGATTAACAAAGTTCAAAAGTGTGAATTGGTACCGAATGTTGTTAGCAAATTACACATCTTCTTGTTTGGAGTTCATATCCTATTAACGAAACCAAAGGTTTTGAATAAGGTTGTAGAAAGAAAGAAAGAAGGGATACCCAACTTTTGAAAGGTAGACCGGTATAAAATGTTAAATAAGTTTTCCTCACGAATAAGAATTTTTTTAACTTTAATGTTGGCTAATGTGGCACTGATCACCATTTTATAGTTGTGCTTTAGAATGCATTTTGGTTTGGTACAATTATTATGAGAAGATATTAATTATAAATCTTTTGAATACAATTTTTATGAGTATTATGTTGATTCTAGACATCATTTAATATATAAGATTCATTGAGATGTAGTTTCCTAATTTTTATTTTCACAAAATTAATCATTTATCTTTCTAACTACTTTTATTATAATATTTAATTAAACAACTTTATATTTGATGAAAAAAGAAATATTTTATTCAATAAAATACGTAAATGTATAACTATTCTTCTCAAATATATTATACTAGGATGTACCCAGCACGAATATTTTATAAAAAATGACAATAATTAAAAATTATAATACTATATTTATTATAATATTAATAAATTAAATAAATTACGCAATGCAATATTATTTCTGCAATTACACATGTAATAAATTAAAAATTTGATACATTATGAATAATAAATAAAAGTAAATATTAGAAGAAACAATAATATTTTACATAATATTTAAATTATTGTAAAAACAAAGTAAAAAAAAATACAATAAATAACAATATATAAGAAAAACAAGCAATCTAATTGAAAAATCTAATTAAAAAATCATGTCAACCAACAAACGATCAAAATTGAATAACATTAAATTATTTTTAAAACATAACATATGTTACATCCCTATAATTCTAATCATTTGCATTCCTATAATTCTAATCATCATATATGCTATAATTTTAATCGTCATCACATGTTAAATTCACTTTGACTAATGTGGCACTGATCACTATTTTATAGTTGTGTTCAGGAAACTCATTTTAGACTTTAGAGATTTCTTGGGGAAAGTTATACAACAGCAAATCCTCTGCAACAACAGTATTAATTGTGCCTTTGGCCTTTTTCGGATTATATAGAAAGATCTCATGTGAATATTATAAGTAACTCATATGAATATTATTAGTAAATGAAGAATGTCTTTTGGTTTGGTGCAATTGTTATGAGAAGATATTAATTATAAATCTTATGAATGCAATTTTCATGAGTATTATGTTGATTTTAGACATCATTTAATATATAAGATTTATTGAGATGTAGTTTCAAAACACTTCTCTCTCTCTAACTTAATTGAAAGAACTTGTGTGTGTAAAGGGTGACGCCGATGGAACACAGAGGAAGGACTCCTTTCTTCTTCTCTAACTTAGATTTATGGAAAATTTTCCAAAGATCGGGAAGGGTGAGTGATGTTTTCATTTCAAGCAGATTGAATATAAAGAAACAAAGGTTTGGTTTTGTTAGATTTCAGGGTGTGCAGAATGTCAGGACGTTGGAGAATAAACTAAACACAATATGGATTGGGAGTTGGAAAATGAAGGCTAACAGACCGAAATACAATAAGGCAGCTGATACAAAGAAAGAATGGAATGCTAAGTTGAAAGAAAAGGCAACAGAAACAGTGAAAGAGATCAAGCAAGTGTGGAGGGCAAAAGGTAGTAATTCGTATGCTAACACTGTCAAGTATGGAAACAAAAACAGAGCACAATCCAATGACAGGGCAAGCTTGCACGCTATTCACTTTAGAGCAGAAGAATCTACCAGGGAATGGCTAAAGATGTGTTATATTGGGAGAGTATCAGACTTAAGTAAAGTTCTAAGTTTGAACGAAAGATTCATCCTGGGAGGATTCGGTCATATAAAGGTTAAATATCTGGGTGGTTTTCATGTATTGTTGAAGGGGGAAAATGACACAAAAATCAAAGAAACTGTAGACGATAATAAAGAGTGGTTCGAAGAATTATTTGACACAATCATACCATGGGAAGAGCAATTTGTAGCGGTAGACAAATTGGTATGGGTGAGGTGTAGGGGCCTACCATTGAAGTTATGGAACGTTGATTTCTTCAAACACGTAGCAGCGTTATTGGGAACTTTGGTTGAGGTGGATGAAGCAACATTAGCACTGGAGCTCGAATACGCAAGGTTCAAAATTAGAGTATCAGTGGGTTGTGAGGCAAAGTTAACAAGCTATATGAGAATCAATGAAGTTCTGTATCAGGTATCAGTGGAGGAAGAATGCAATATCCCAGATTATAAGCTCTGCCAATGCCAGTGGGACGACGAAACTGGAAGTGCCGATACAGAGGCGGAATCAATTGGGTCCCAAGCATCAGCCCAATCGGGATGTAGGGAGTTTGAGGAAAGCAAAGTTGAAGAGGAAGACTCGTCGGTAGAACCGCCTCCCATAGTACAAAGTCGCCGCAGATCGGAACTGATTTTTTCGTCAAGATGTTGCGTGCCGCTTTTGGCAAGACCTACTGGACCTATCCCTGCACCTATTCGATCTACAGCTAAGGGAAAGGAAGTGTTAGTGTCAGAACCCCCAACAGTCGTAACCAGGGCTGACGTGGCAAACTGGTTTGGGCCTGTTGAATTGGGCCAAAGTGTGGAGCGTCAAAAAACTGCTGCGAAAGGAGTTGGGAGGTGCGGAGATCAAAACCCTAATTTCATTGAAGGCCCATACGCAGGTAGGGAGGAGTTTCTATGGAGCGGTGTGCTTGGAAGCCCGCCTATCTCCGAAAGGAGTCACGTTTTGGGCGAAATAGAACAAGCAGGCCAGATTCAGACCACCATGGAACCATCTTTGAAGAACAAAAACGAAGAAAAGACCGCGACTCTTGTCAGATCGCACAGAGACGCGGCGGAGAGGAAAAGGGCAACGTTAAGCGCGTCGTTTTCGTCTGAACAAAGGGCTAGAATTTCCAATTCTCTATCCACATCATTGAAGGAGGTTGAAACCGCGGGGAAGCACGAACCAAAGACATCTATTGCGAGGGTGGAGGGCTCTTTACTTCAGACAAGTGAAAAGGAAGTTAACAAACTACCTAGGCAACAAATAGATAATGCCGATGAGCACAAATACAAGCAGTGCAACATCAATTTGGGGTCGAATCCGAGCAGAATAAGAAATTCATTCCTACCGTTTGGCGAACAAAGAGAAAGGGGGGCTCAAACGCTTGCGGATGGTTCGCCCAATTTAACAAAGGTAATCAACGAATCCTTATCCATTTGTTCCCTAGGTACATCTGAAAGAAAAGTCTGCTGGGTGGGTGAAACAAGCAAAAACAACACGCGGGAAGACCGAAAATATGTAAGGTCAGCATTATCTCAAATTAGCAATTCTGTTTCTGATTTGGCTATTTATAATTGTAATCGTTTATTTTGGTTAAAAAAACGGTAGTCTAGAAATGATTAGGTTATGGGAATTGGGGAAAAAGATAGGGGCGTCTTGTGGGGAAGAAGGTAATGTAATGTTAAATTTAGAGGAACTGAAAGTAAGGGATAGGTGTCTCAAATCTCGAAGGGAAGAAGGGGAACATCGGGGGTTCTAATGAGAATTTTAACACTAAATGTGAGAGGGTTCGGAAACTCTGTGAAGTGGAGGTATGTTAAGGACTACATTAGAAAGGAAGATGTCAAAATGGTATGTTTACAAGAAGTAAGAATGGAAAGTTTTAGTTTAAATAAGTGTTGCCAACTATGGGGGGACAATGACATTGATTATCTTTATAGTGAACCGTCAAATAGGGCAGGGGGTATTCTAACGATATGACACAAAAAGTTTTTAAAGTGTACTAATCACATTATTGATAGATGGTTCATTGTGTTTATTGGTCTGTCAAAGGAGAAAAATATCCCTGTTATCATTGTAAATGTGTATTCTTCGTGTCTTATGCAAGTGAAAAGGCAAATGTGGGCAGATTTATTAGAGATTAGACAAAGGGAACAATGTAATTCTTGGTGTGTTCTGGGAGACTTCAATTCGATAAGAAATGAAAGGGAACGAAGGGGGATAAATCGTCTTAGCGGTATTAACCGAGAAATGCAAGGTTTTAATAACTTCATTGATAGTATGGGGATGGTGGATTTACCCTGTATTGGAAGAAAATTTACTTGGTACAGGCCCAATGGCAAAGCTAAGAGCAGGCTGGATAGATTTTTAACTACTTTTTGACTGGTTACAACATTGGCCGGGAAGCAAGCAATATGTTTTAGATAGACAAATTTCTGATCACTGTGCACTGGTGCTTAAATCAAACGTGGTGGATTGGGGGCCAAAACCTTTCAGGTTTCTTGACATCTAGCAGAAAGAGAAGGAGTTTGAAATTTTTGTCAAAAGTAAGTGGGAGAATTACTTGGTCCAAGGAAACGAAATCCTAGTGTTAAAGGTGAAACTGAAAATGCTAAAGAGTGACTTGAAAGGGTGGAACAAAGACGTCTTTGGGCATACTGATAAGATTAAACTAGACATCGTGAAGAAAATACAAGAGTTAGATATGAGAGATGATGAAGATGGTTTGGATGAGAACAGGATTATGGAAAGAAAAGATCTCTTAAATCAGCTACAGGTTATAAATACGAGGAATGAGTCGTTATTACAACAAAAGTCAAGAGCACTGTGGATTAAGCAAGGGGATTCCAATTCTAAATTTTTTCATGCCTCGATCAAGTGGAGGAGAATGAGAAATGGGATAAAAGGAGTACTCTGTCAGAATTCAGGTAGCTGGGTGGAAGAACCTAATACGGTAAAGGAGATGGTTAAAGAGTTTTACAAGAATAAAATGATTGTTGTTGATGATATTGGAGTAAGGTTGGATAATGTGGAGTTCAAGAAGTTATTTGATCATGACAACAATTTCTTGACGGAACCTTTTGATGGAAAAGAAATAAAGGAAGCCATTTGGAATTGTGATAGCCATAAAAGTCCGGGCCCAGATGGTATAACCTTCAGCTTTATTAAAAACAACTGGGGTCTTCTTGAAAAGGACGTGGAGGGAGTAGTGAACTGCTTTTACAGAGAAGGGAAGATACCGAAGGGTTGTAATGCTTCTTTCTTAACGTTGATTCCAAAGATTGAGAACCCCCAATCTCTAGAGGAGTACAGACCCATTTCATTAGTCAGTTGTGTGTACAAGTTTCTAACCAAATTGTTAGCTAACAGGATTAAAAAAGTTATTGGGAAGGTGGTAGATGGGACACAATCAGCTTTTTTGTCTAATAGAGGTTTATTAGACAGTGTCCTAGTGGTGAATGAGGTTATAGACGAGTTGAAAAGAAGAAAGAAGAGTGGGGTGGTAGTGAAACTCGATTTTGAGAAAGCATACGACTCAGTGAGTTGGGAGTTCTTATTTTACATAATGAGAATACTAGGGTTCTGTGAAAAATGGATACAGTGGATTAGAGCTTGCCTAGAATCTGCCTCTGTCTCGGTTTTAGTAAATGGCAGCCCGACTAAGGAATTCAAGCCTTCTAGAGGTCTTAGACAAGGGGATCCGATGACACCGTTTCTGTTTTTGATCGTCGCACAAGGATTAGCGGGTCTAGTAAATGAAGCGATAAGGAAAAATCTGCTCTCGGGAATTAAAGTTGGGGGAAAAAAGGTGGATGTGAATTTACTCCAATTCGATGACAACACCCTTTTCGTCTGTGAATCTAAGGTTCAGAATATCATATGCATTAAGGCAATCTTGAGATGTTTCGAATTAAGCTCTGGTCTTAGAGTCAATTACCATAAGAGCAAAATTGGTGCAATTGGAGGTAATCCATCTAGATGTTCATTTTGGAAACATGTGCTTTTAAAGGTTAGAAAGAAACTTTCAGTGTAGAAGGGGAGGAACCTGTCTTTCGCAGGAAGAGTATGTCTTATAAAATCTGTCATCAGTGCCATACCACTCTTCTTTCTATCCTTTTTCAAAGCACCGATTGGAGTGTGCAAGGAGATAACGAAACTACAAAGAACTTTCTTGTGGGGTTGGGGAGCGGAAGGGAGGAAAATCGCTTGGACAAGTTGGGAAAATATTTGTAAGGCAAAAGAGGAGGGAGGCCTAGGTATTAGAAGCATTGAGTTGTTCAATAAGGTACTCCTGGCAAAATGGCTATGGAGATTGGGATCTCAAGAGTCTGGACTCTGGAAGGATATTCTAGAATCAAAGTATGGCCAGTGGGGAACGGCGATATCATATGCACCAATTCGAAAGGGGTATACATCTAGATGGTGGAGTGATCTAGCCAAGGCTAGTCTTTCTGACCAAGGGGCCAATTGGTTCAATCAGAATTTGGGTTGGAAAGTGGGTTCTGGGGAGAAGATCAAATTTTGGGAGGACGAGTGGTTAACCAATGGTCAACTCAAAACAAGATATGAGAGGTTATATAATAACTCAGAACTCAAAGACAAGTATATTGGTAGTTGTGGAAGCTGGACTATGGAAGGGTGGGAGTGGAACTTCAGTTGGAGAAGAGCTTGGTTTGAATGAGAGAAAAGTATGGTTGAGGAATTCATGACAATTATATCTCAAGCGATACCACAACAAGAGGTTGAGGATATTCGAATTTGGATCGATCCTCCGTCATATACATTCACGGTGAAATCAGCCTACAACAAGTTAGTAAAGCATAATACAGGGGGGTTTGAAGGTGTTCGAACTACTTTGGAATTTAAAGGTCATGCCATCAGCTAAGTTTTTTGTGTGGAGGGCATTATCGGATAGATTAGCAACAAAACAGAATTTGCATAAAAGGGGCGTGTTATTGGGGGATATTCTATGTGTGTTTTGTGGAAAAGAGGAAGAGACATGTTCACATATCCTTGTTTCATGTGAAGAATCAATTAAAGTATGGAACATGTGCTATAGTTGGATGGGAGTAAGTTTGGTGAACTATAATGTATTGAATCATCATTTTGAACAATTTCCTGGCATATGTTCTAATCAAGAGGTCAATAGGTTATGGAAAGGTCTTTTGGGTATCAGTTGTTTGGTGTATATGGAAGCACAGAAATAGGATTATCTTTAACCAAGCCAAGTTAGATGTGGAGGAAATCTTCACTTTGGCACAAGTACAATCATGGGTTTGGATGAAACACAAAGAAAGGAAAGCCACTTTTTCATTTTCCGATTGGATTTTATCTCCTATAACATGTATCAATATGGTTAATAGATAATGTTTTATTCTGTTATTAATATCATGCTTGTTGGTTGGTTGCTACAACATTTTTAAAATTAAATTGCTTAAGACCTATGGGTTGGACCTGGTTTTGTTTATCTAAGTTGTGATGAGGTGGGGAAGGTGTTTTCTCTCTTTATTGCAGGAAATAGGGAGGATATCAGATAAAAATCAGCAGATTCCTATCAAGCAGTGGCGTGGAAGGTGTTTGTCTTGGTGCAGGTAAACGGGAGGACAACAACTAACATTTTTAAGATGTTAGAAGTTTAAGGGAAGCGGAAGAGAAGAATGTTGATGAAAGTTGGGACATAGGGAGATTATAGAACAATCACAATCTTAAGCTGTTAAATTTTCTGTTAAAGGAGCTACCTTAGAAGTTAGATTATTGGAAACCAAAACTGGTTTGTGCAGTAAGTGTTAGTGAGGTCCTGTAATGCTAGAATGTATAAATGGCTTGGGGGTTAGCTTTATGCAGATGTCTTGTCTTAGGTTGTGTGGTTACACATGTTTTGTTAGTTTGCTGTCAGGTTTTTATAAGTAGCTGTAAGAAGGTAAGTTTTTTTTTCTTTCTTTTGCTTTCTTTTTGTTTGTTTTTACTTTCCCTTTCCCATTTTTAGTGGGTTTGTATAAGGGTTGGGACACCCCTAAAGTGCTCCATTATTTTATTTAATTCTTTGCTGGAAAAAAAAATAGTTGTTCTTCTCTCTTTCTTGCAGAGTCATAACAATAAGAAAGTAAAAAGTAATAAATAAATAAATTTTCTTTTATTAACACAAATGCAATAAATAGTGATAACTAGAACAAGATATAACTAACACAAGTTCTTGTTAAAGAACATTTATTTTATTTATGATAGATGAAGCTGATGTGACAAAATGATAAATATCACTTTTTACTTTTTATGTAGGTGAATTGACAATGAGTATCAATGTATCGACTAAGAAAAACATGAAATAGAAACCAATTTTAGAGACAAAAAATAAATTATAAATTCGTTTGTTAACTAAATTAGAGACCATTTTAGAAACTAAAAAAAATGGTTTCTAAATTAGTTTTTATTATTGTTAAATGATTTCTAAATTGGCATCTAATTAGCTACCAATGTTTTAACTACCAATTATTTAGTTTCTAAATTTGGTAGCGAAAACCTTGGTTACTAATTAAATATCAATTTAAAAACCATTTAACAATAATAGAAATTAATTTAGCAACCGAAATTTTTTTAGTCTCTAATTTAGTCACTATAACAACTAATTATTTTTTGTCTCTAAATATTGGTTTCTATTTTATGATTTTTGTGTAGTGATCACTACCTTATTTTAATCCCTTTTTCTTTTGAATAAAGATTCTTTGATACCAAAAACCCAATATTGTCCACACGGTGAAGACTAACCCGGTACTGACTCGGTACTCGATTCAAATTCGGATCTACACCAGCCGATATGATCAACTGTAAAGCTTATTAATCTTTATTAAGTCCATTAACAATAATGGCTCCACACTAATCATATAAATTAGCACAGGTCCCAAAAGAACAGGTACACAATCATCTAATCCTAAATATTGAGTGTTGAATGCTGAGAGTTAACCTAAGTGTTGGAGTACCTTTTGCAGATACCATCTGAGTCTGGAGCGAGCAAGGAGGAGGAGTGGAAGAGCGAGAGGATGAGAGTTCAACCAAAAAAAGGAAAATAGTTCTCTTGATTCCAACTTCGTTCTTGAAGATAAACATTAAAAAATATTTACCTACTAATTCCTTACAATAATATATTAATATTTTAAATTAAAAAGTAAACAAAAATAATTAAAATATTATTTTTTTTAAAATTGTACAGGGTATATATTTACTGTATATATGTATCAATGTTTTTTTTTTTTCAACGAAGCAACCAGACTTTATTGAATAGTATATTTTTTAAATTACATACTATAAATATATATTCTAATTCAGTGACAACGATGCTGATAAAGAAAAAATAAATTCAGTGACAGCGAAAATAATAAAGACGAAATATCAACATTAAATTCTTTATCAAATATAATTTCAAGCTTTGGAATTTCATACATATGAGTGTGTAATTAATTTACCTATTATTAAATATATGTAGAATGCATGGATGTCCTTATTTTTCTTACATTTCATATTTTATTTAATAAACTTCTGGTGTCATCATCATGTATTTTTTACTGCTCAGCATTTTTTTTTTCTGGAATATATTTGAGTGGGTTACAGAGTAATGAGCAAAGGCCTTTTAAAGGCCTAAAGGGAGGCATAAACTAAGGGAGATTATTCCTGCACCATATCATTTGTGTCAAAACCAACATGTATATTGTATCTTTAATGAAATAAAATTTAACTTAATATCTTTAATGAAATAAAATTTAGGCAAATAATCAAGTTATTGTATTACATTACCATCAAACATGATCCATAAACGATTATCCAATTTTTTGTCCTTAAAACTAACACTCTTAGAAAAATTATGTATCAAATTAATTTTTAACATTACATAACTTACTACCCAATATATAAACAATAAAATTAAAAAAAAATTATGACATGGCAGAAGTCGTGCCAAGTTGACACGACTTCAGTATGACATGGTTGAAGTCGTGTCAAGTTGGCACGACTTTAGTATGACATGGCAGAAGTCGTGCCTAATTTGGGACGACTTCTGCATATGAAGTCGTACCGAATTGGCACAATTTGTCTAAATTTGTAATTTTTTTTAAACGGACCCCATTTTGGTAAAAACCAAAAAAAAAAAACTTCTCTATTCGTTATATATATATATAGTAAGGCTATTTTACATAAATGAAATTAATTATAAATCTTGATTATAATAATATAATTGTACTCTTTTTTATTTTACCTATTTTTCTCTCTATCTAATACAATATATACCTGTTTAAATTATTTAAAATTTATTAACAGCCAAGAACATAACAGCAAAACAATAAGAAATATATTTATTACAATTTTAGAAAGAAGAATAATTTTTTTCTAAAATAAGAAAAAATAACAAAGAGATAGATATGCTGTCTTTCGATCTGTCTTATATTACTTACTAACAAAAGAAAATCTTGCTTCCGAAATAGATAATAATTGTTATCAAATTCAGTTTGATTAACATTAAATTAATCTTGGTTAAGTTAAAAGGGTTGAAATATGATAATTTGTATTAAGTTATACGTGTGTATACATAACCCAACTATTATATTTATATATGTATATAATATAATTAATCAGTGTAATTATCCAACCTGAACTAAAGTTACGATGAATTGCTTAAACAACAAGAACAAACCCAACTATAACCTAGCTATATTCCATTAAATCAAGTCGAAAATTAAACCAAACTCAAATTTACTCCATGATTATAACGCTTTAACAGTCTAAACTCATTTGACACAACATAAGATAACATAACTACTACTGCATTATCAGTCTTTCCTTCTTATGCTTCTTTCTCTCCAGGGAATAATATAAATATATCTGATACACATTATAGCAGGCATCTGAAGAGTGGATAGGAACAGTGGCTATGGCTAATGCAGATGAGATAAGTGATGCACAGTACCCGAAGTCATGCTGAGAAAATTCCTCACTTACCTCTTAAGATACCAACGGTGAAGGCTTGATGTAGAAGCCAGATATGTTAGCAAGAGTGCGGTGTGACCACTGGTGAATGAGAACCTGATACCTAACAAAGAAACTAAACCCCACAACCCCATTCTCTCGTCTACTCTTAATTATGTATAAATGTTCTGTCACAATATCAGATATGATACGATTTCATCTCAACGATACATATGCAGTATATACAAGTATTGTACCAAAATTAATGTCATGACAACGTGTACACCACCTCCTCTTGCCTTCTCCAATGCATATATATACATACGTATGTCAATTGACAACTTGATCGCATCAGATCTGTAACTGCAGATCATTCTTCTCAATTGGTTCAGTTGGACTCCTCATACTTAATTGACTCGTTGACACAGAAAAGTAGTAATTGACAGGGGTCCATGAAAAGGGCATGCATGCATCCTTCTTCCACGTATATATGTACAATTAATTTGTTGATTCATAGATTAAAGTATACGTATAGCATTGTAAGACCATATATAGGTATAGATTCTGAATTTCTTCCTCTATAAAGGACTACCTGATGAATGTGAGCGTCACCAAAACTCAGAAACTGTCAGATTAATCTCTTGCCACTTCCCACCGACCATGCTATAAACTCTTTTACATGTCCAGCTTCTTTCATTCTTTGGTGGCCTTTGAATGAACGCGATTAACTTATCTTGCAGTGGATATCTTTGAACCTATCATCCCATTCATGCTGTTGATTTGTTTCTCTGTGAACTTTTGTCTAAATTAACCCTTCATGCTTGCTTTGTGTCTACACATCTACTTCTTTAATAATATATAAAGGAATACGTACTGAGTCTCTGAATTTGATAATTAAGTTATATAAATTATTAGTTTAATTCACTGAAGATATAAACGCAGCGTGTAGCAATTAATACCATTTTGTTCTCCAACTCACAGCAATTGTCGGATTTTTAAATATACCTATGCTTATGTAGGAAGAAGATATTCTTCCCTATCACGTCTTTCTTGCATTCATACAAGAAAGCTCTTTAGCAATTAATACCATTTTGTTCTCCAACTCACCGGAATCGAATTTATTACATTGATTTTATATAGTATTCTATATTTTTATTTCGTAACTCTTTTTTTTAGTTATAACCACTCTATTAGACATAACTTTATAATTACTCTATCAATTATCAAATATTATTATTTTTTACTTTTTTTATCTTTTTATGTGTTGTATAAATATAGTATTCAATAAATGGCAACAATTTTAATTAATAAAATATATCCTTTTTTTCTCTCTTTTCTCTTTTTTTCTCTCAATAAGATTCATAAACTATATAGGGCAAAATTATTATTAATTTTTGTACTTACGTGATTTTTTTAAAAATAAAAATTTAACTAATTCAATAGTTAAATTGATAACTTTTATAAATTATATTAAGGTTACAAAATTTCGTATAAAAAAATCAATTAATCCAAGCATTTTTCATTTATTTTTATTTAAAATTTAAAATTAAAATTAAAATTCTTTTTTCTGCATAAATATTAAAAAAAGGACCATATGTTTCATTATATCAATAATTAAATAAAATATAAAATTGAAGTATATTTTTCAAGTTAAACTGATCAAAAGTTATAATTATAATTATATATGATTAACCGTACTTAAGTTGTCCAAATCCAAAGTAGGAAAGTCCCACATTGACGGTGTTGGTTGATGGAGGTATTAGATAGATATCATCTCACAATGAATGTTAAAAGTGGTGAAGTTGAAAGTAAACCTTTTCAACATCACACTTCCTTCTATGTAGAAAGTTTACACTTTATGCTAATTATATTCGTAACTGAAATTGCAAGTGAGAACATTCTATGTCAAATAATAATTTTCAACAATATAAAATTTTCAAAAATAAATATATTATTATTTTTATCAGCTAAAAATCAATAAAATTAAAATGAAACATTTAAAATTAAAATAGAAATATAATAAACAATCACTTGAATGATGTTATACAGTATGATACTCTAATCAGAGGTCCTCTTGTCTTCAAATTCTTGCTATGATCAACAATAGCACGCTCCCAGGTCGTAATGATGATCAGGTCCTAATGATGATCAGTTTGACTAGAGTCGGGCATTAGTTGTGTTCGCTAAGCCCATTCTACAGCTTTCTGGGACATCATTAGATCCTATAAGCTACAACTTTACAACAAACCCATTCTCTTGTTACACCCGTTTGGTATCAGAAGTTCAGGGTAGAACAGGAAGTTCTACCTTGTTAAAGGAAAAAAAACTGACCCTTCCCTCTGTGACGAGGCAGATCTTCAAAGGAATGCCACCACATTGTTTCTCAAGGGCTTCGATCTCTGTTCTAGATGGTGGATAACCCCTAACAGAAGATACATACATGATTAAATAGATTTCCATCAACAGGTAATAAAAAAGGAAAAGAAAGAAATCAGAACCAAGGACAAATTTGCTTAGCTATTAATTAATAAGGGACAAATTATCAAGTATCTATCATTTTCAGTTCCTTTTCTAAAATAAATAACCATAATTGGTAAATACCCACAACAGTTACTTGCTCCACTTGTTTTCCAGGAATTAGAACTATTGATCCAAGTTTCAGATGGGTATCAACTTCTCATGGATGTATTGAAGAGTATTTAACAGAACAAATATCTTTCAATATTAAATTGGATTTTTCTACTGTCAGTCACCTTTAAATCCTATAAGACAACAGACGGTGACAATGTCTTTATCAATTCCTAGTGTTTACTGTGAGATATAACATGGCCACATTACTTCCCACCTGCACCTTAAAAATCCCAAACCCTACCACACACACACATGCCACAAAATGAAGCACAGCATGTTTGTGCCAGTATTAATTCTTTTGATACCATGGAATGAATGCAAAAAATTAGGTCATAATATGCTTGAATTCCTTAGTCACGTTCTCAATTAGTCCATTTAATAACAATATAAAGATCACTTACCATTAAATTTATGAATCTAAAGTAATCATACTGATGCAATGAGACATGGTTATTACCTAGATAAGTACAGTAAAAAACTGGGATCACCAGGGGAAGACTTTCTAAACCGGCTATTCGGAAGATAAACATCAAAATCTGGCCTCAACTCATTAATTCGCAACTCAGAAAATAATCTTTGCACAGCACCCATGTCTACTAGTTCTTTGCTTTCTTCTGTGATTTCAAGAGCAGCAGGTCTATGGGAACATCTAGTACTTTTCAAACTCCAAAGAACACCATGCCGCCCAATTATGTAACCAAGAGACTTGAGGTGCCTGTAAACCTCAAACAGCTCCCAACAACATCCACTCGTCCCGGCAACAACCTTTTCATACATTTCTGTGAGAGATATGCTTCTACCACTATTTTCTAACTGGTGTAAGGCTCCAAGTTCCATAAGATACCTGCCATATCAGCCTTTACATAAGCAAGAGGTTTCAAAACAGCTTACAAAACATCAGTATATACTTTTTTTCTCATCCAAACAAGTGTACTGCCTAGTTACATAGTTTATTATTCACAGAAAGCTACGGCTTTAAGAATTATGTGACTCTTCCCTACTTCTGAATGTCGAAAAAGGATAAAAAAAAAAGATGGCATATCACCTACAAAGTCTCCTCAATTGAAGAATAAATCTTGCCACTACGAACAATTCCAGTTGTTATCCACATTTTGCCATTTTTCTCAATGACTTCTCCCATTCCCATTTCTTCATTCCAACAGCTTTTGGATTTCACGTTCCTGGTAAATGAAATAGAAAAGTCTTCACTTTGAAAAGCATACTTAAGCAGGGGAAACAGAAATATCTTTACTAGTACGTACTAATTTACAATGTAAAGATGCTTGACCTGAACTGCAACTTGGGTATAGAACCAGATGAAAAGTCAAGCTCCTCTTCATCACTTGCATTTTGCAAATAGACCTCATCATCACTATCTTCACTTGAAGAACATCCCCATGTCTTGTCTTCCATAGTTCAAAAGCTGTAATTTAAAATATTAACCAATTGATCAGTTCATAGGATAGGATTGTTGGAAACATCGTTAAAATAATATCTAAATCATAATTAAACAAAAATCACAGACAAAGAAGCACCTAGTTATAGCGAAAGCAAGTTGCTTGTGCCCTCGAAAATATTCATATACAAAACCCAATACGCATAACACATGTTCAAAAGACACGGAAAGCAAGAAAAAGCAAACAACTAACAAATTTCCATTTCATTTTGCATTTAAAGGCCATGATCACGGTTGTCAAACTCGCGAGTCAACTCGTTGACTCGTCCGAGTTCACGTTTCCACACACCTTACCGAGTTAACTCGGTAGTAAACTCGTTCTGAATGGGGAAAACTAAATGAAATAAACTGACCAGTTTAGGGATTCGCGTTTCGTTTTGGCGTTGTTGCGTCTTCTCTAGAGTGCGGAGGTCGTGCGTCTTCTCTGAACGAGTGCGGCGGTGGTGGCGTTCGAGCGGAGCAGGTCGCGCGGTGGTAGCGATTGTGCATAGGAGGTCGCGCGGTGGTGGCGGTTCGTGCGCCGTGCGGTGGTCGCGGGTTGCGGTGGACGGTGGTGCCGTTCACATATAACGTTAGAGATGGGCGGTGCTTGGAATTAGGGTTACGTTGTTCTGTAGTGTGATTTAGGAAATTAGGGTTTTTTTTTGTTATTGGCCGCACTAAATTGGGTTTTTCTATTTAATTGAGGTGCTGATATTTTTTTGTTTAGAGTGTTATCTGTTTTTTTTAATTGAGAAAATTTGGTGGAAATTTTATTTATAGGAACTTCTTGTTTATTTATTTGAGATAGTTTAAAGTTATATAATTCTCATTTATTATTAAATATAGTTGATCTGGTCGGTCATCGATAGTTGATGACGTCAGCAGCAGACCACTCGCAGGGTGACATGTGGATCAGGTGGTAGAGAAATCAGGGAGGAGATCGCCCCGAACCATGATCAGTGGTCAGTAACCGAGTGGCCACCGACAGATCAGTTCCAAGACAAACACCTGGGGAGAACGCGAGAAGCAATAGAGCACCTATCAGTCATCGGGTGCATGGTTATCGGGGTTTCGTGTTACACGCAGTTAAACTGGGACTGAGATTCCCAGCGAGAGCGTTACGCATGGACCTCGCATGATCATATCTCAGAGAAAGAGGAGTTGTTCGCTGGTAGAATCGTGCACGAGAGTGGCCTGAGGGAGTTAGTAAACCGGTCAGTGATTGGTGACTCTCTTAACCCATTACGTGCATGACAGGGGAAATCGTTTAGGTAGAGAGCAATGCTCGGTGAGTGTGCCTAGTCCAGCCACACCTGGCATTCTCCTGGGAGTGTGCGATTCACCCAGATGGAAGAAACGCGCTAAGTTACTCCGCAAGGGAATAACTTGGGCGCACAAAGAGATGCGCTAGAGCCCTTCAGGTGGTGGCACGTGAACGGTTAGATGTGAGTTGCATGCCTCCACGTGTCACCATCTGAGAGGGGCGCGACCAAGATAAAGGTGCACTCCGCGTCGTGAAAGGTACACAAAAAACACACACACCCACGTTTTTACTGGTTGTGGTACGTTTTCGCACAATAGCGTAACAGAATTCTGACACACGCAGAGGATAGCCTAACAGAATTCTGTTAGGCACAGACACAGAGAGAGATTCAGTGATATTTTTTGTTGGTGGTTCTGTGACCTAACTTGAGCGTCGGAGTGCAAACGGCCGCTAGAGGCGCTGTCTGTGTGTTTTGCAGGTTGCGTTTGACCTTCCCGGAGAAGGTCCTAAGAGCATCCTTGCGGATAGCACAGTTGTATAGGCGGGGTAAGGAAGCGACAAAGCGATTCCTCCACGCTTGAGTTGGCGACAGGATCAATAGTTATTTAATTATTGTTGATTTATTTTTTTAATTAATTGTAGTAATTATATAGGCTCCATCCACCTTCCCAACCATCTCTCTTACGCCTCTCACTCCCACCACTCCTCTTTGCTGCCTCTTCAATTTTCACCTCTTCCTGCTCAGTCTCCACCACCTGTCAGCTCTCCTCCTCCGCCCTCTCCACCACCTGCCTAATGGCCACGGGTCATTAAAAACTAAGCAATATTCATCTAAGCTTAAATGTATCACATCTCAAATTTAACAAAATTTATCAAAAATATCAAATCAATTGTTTGAATAAAATTGAGGATTACATGAAGTGCAAAAAAAACTTAAGAAATTATATTAATTAATTGGGATAAATATTTGTTATATTGTCCCTTAGTAGTCCTGGTACTGTGCGAAAGCATCGCATGAGAACATTTCGATTCCCTATAACCAACCTTATTGTATATTTTCATTTTAATAAATCTTAAAGAAATTTTCTATTTCATCACATCTTTCATCTTCCAACAATGAGATGGTAGTTGCAAAAACTAAGGTTGCGAATGGAGTGGAAGAAATTACGAATGAAGAAATCGTGACTGCATTCCTGAATTTCATAGGGATTTCGTTTTCAAAAATTAAAAGGAGATTTTGGTGTAGATTTTGAAAAACAGATTAGAGATTTATGTTGCAACTTCAGAAATATATGTGAAATTTAGATAATATATTTTCAAATCACAGTAACGATTTCAGATGGATTTTGAGTGACTTTGAGAACTCTCAAAGTTTAGATTTCGATTTCAAAACTCCTTTTCATTTGACAATAGATTTATGAAGAAATTTAGATTAAAGCTTAAATTTGAAGAACATAGTGCATAACCACCAGATTTGAAGACTCGTGATCTGTTTTCTCTTTTGAAACATTACAAGTTTTTCATATCTAAAATATTTTCACAAATCATTTGAAACATTTTTTTTTATTTAAAAAATTATTTTACTTATGCATATAATAATGTTCTATGTTAATGGTGTGAAAGGATAATTAAAAAAATTTGTGTAATCCCAAATAGGTTATAAAGTCTATGTCTGATCAAATTAGGGTAGAAAAATAGAGTTAGATTTGTTATACCGATTCTTAAATAAGTTTGATAATTGAATTTAAGGGGAGCAAACCACAACTTTTAAAATAAAGATTTGCATTTGAATTGTGTGACAGAGAAACATATAGATATAGAGAGAAAAAAAAGTTTAACTACACTATCATACACTACTTTACAATGAACACTAATATGCACATATCTAAGTATTGCTTTTAAAGTTCACAACTCAAATATTCAGTCTATAGAACATATTTCATTCTCAAACTCCCTAATAAATTTAAGTCATATATATATATATATATATATATATATATATATATATATATATATATATATATATTTTTTTTTTTTTTTTTTTTATATATTTTTTTTTTTT
>Ga0123342_1004932_pt1 | contig 19907 bp, 13 predicted proteins | sample Turbeawhitnodule_FD_89960 | JGI IMG/M metagenome (GOLD analysis project Ga0123342, IMG submission 89960) | Root nodule microbial communities of legume samples collected from Mexico - Turtle bean Mexico white nodule | ecosystem: Host-associated > Plants > Roots > Nodule | place: Mexico: Nepantla... | reverse complement strand
TTTTTTCTTTTGTTTTTTCCTCACCTTTTAACGGAACAATGAAAATAGCATCATATTAATCATTTCTTATTAACCCACAATAAATTAATCTTTCGGCTTTTTTTCCTGATCTTCTTAACTTTGACTTATTATTAGATACATAATCTAATTTAGAGAATACACAATATCTACATACAAAAAAAATATATATATATATATATATATATATATATATATATATATATATATGTATATGCAAAGTTTGCATTATCCTGACCCTGTTGTACCTTGTATTTTTTGAAAAAATTCTGTATCCCTGATGTAATAATGATCATACTAGTTGAGCTAACTCCTGTCAGCATTTCTTATAATAAATAATAGAAAACTCCAACACTAAATAAGGTTATATAAAATTTAAATAGATCTATAATAATATTAATATTGGCGTTCTCATGCTAACAATCACTAGATGATGATTTATGTAGATCTAAAAAAATTCTCCTCTTCTGTTTAGAATGAAAGTGTAAGTGTAAGTCTCACATTGAGTAAAATATCTTAAGGTTTTGGGTTGGATTGAAGATGGTATCAATCCCTATGTGAGTTTGACTAAGATCTTATTGTTGTTAAATCTCTTTGATGAATTTCCCCTTGAAAGACTCAACATCTTCCATAATAGAGTTGGTGAATATATTAACCAAAAATAGCTAGATAAACAATGTTCTTTTGAATAGTTTATGAGTACTTTTAAAAGTATGGAAATGATATATTTTTCTTTATTGTTAACTAAGGTTATTATCTAATTTTATAATTAGCTGTTTTATAGTATGGATACTGTCAATTCCCATAATTAAGATGCTGAGATAGTTCTTCCATGAAAAAGTGCTTTTTGTTCAAAGCTTTGGGTATACCTTGTTTGAATATGATTCCTCCAACCAATCCCAGTTATACACATCCCCCTTGATGTTTTATGCAATATGAAACTATGTCCTTTGCCTTTTGTCACAACTTAAAATTTAAATCCTTTTGTCACAAATTAAAATTAAGTCACTTCATTACCTGAGTTGACTACAATAAAAACATCAAATTGCAGTCTTACTTTCTGTTCAGTACAGTTGACAATGAGCCTCATTTTATGTGTTTCCTTACAGGTTAATCAATCCTGTAGTTGTAGCCCCTACTATTGCTGCAGTTGGCCTTTCATTCTACAGTTATGGTTTCCCATTAGTTGGTACATGTATTGAGATTGGTGCAGTTCAAATATTAGTGGTTATTGTTTTTTCTCTTGTAAGTTTGTTTAATTGGCCTTGAGTGTTTATTTCTTTTAATATGGATTCACTTATTTATTCTTTATTAAAAAAATCCTTGAGTGTGTATAGTATTGCTTGGTGCCTGGACTAGAATTTGTAATCTGTTATTTCTTTATTTCCACAGTATCTTCGTAAGATATCTGTTCTTGGGCATCGCATATTTCTAATTTATGCAGTAAGTAATCTTACGTAACTCTTTGGTACTTGAAATTAAATTTTGTGCTGTAGCAAATGATTTCTGTTTTCTTTGCCTAATTGCCAGGTTCCTCTGGGACTGGCAATTACATGGGCATTTGCTTTCTTGCTGACTGAAGCCGGAGCTTACAGCTACAAAGGGTGTGATATAAATATACCTGCCTCAAATATGGTTTCAGAGCACTGCAGAAAGCATTTTTCAAGGATGAGGCATTGTCGGGTTGATACATCTCAAGCATTGGTATCCTCTCCATGGTTTAGGTTTCCTTATCCACTACAATGGGGTACTCCTGTCTTCCATTGGAAAATGGCTCTTGTAATGTGCGTGGTTTCCTTAATCTCATCAGTAGATTCGGTGAGTTTCTTGTCTTTCTCTGTTTTGGTTCCTAGGCTGTATTTTATCTTACTCTGAATATGTTGATCACCTGACATGTTATTTTCGAAAAAAAAAAACTAGTTATCTACAGTGCCCTTGTAGAATCTTTATAGCCATTTCTAGTAATATTGTATTTATAAGGCTGCTCTTATTCTGGGATGTGGTACAGGCTTTGATGGGAAATTGTGATTTGGATCTACCACCAACTTCATAACTATGTTCTATTATACTGTATTCACAAGACTGTTCTTTTTCTTGGATGAGATACAGGCTTGATCGGAAATTATGATTTGCACCCACTTCTATGTTATACGTTTAATAAAAATATTCCTTTGGAGGGTAAAATATGAACCTTGCATAAGCTATTGTAAGTTAATTTTTAATTGAATACTTTGTCAACGAAGGTGAAAAACTTTTGCTATTGAAATTACACATTATCGGATCCAAGCTTAAAATTCATGATTTTCATCTTGTCATTTTTTTATATGATCAACGTCTTTTCTTGTGACCGTTGTCTTTTAACATCAAGTTATTACCAAGTGTAAGGTGAGTAATGTTGTATTGGTTCTATCTCAAGACTTAGGAAATTACTAGATCAATGAGAATAACTATTTAATTGCTAAAGTCTTAAGAATTTTGATGCTGCAAGGTGGTTATCAAATAAAAATATGTCTTGATCTAGTTGAGAACAACTGTAAATGATATGTTCCTTGTATTTTTCTCTGTATGCAGGATTATAAGAAATCATTGTACTGTGTCGTTGATATTCATTTACTTTTAATCTTTGCAGGTTGGCACCTACCATGCATCTTCGTTATTGGTAGCATCCAGACCGCCGACTACAGGAGTTCTTAGTCGAGGCATTGGTTTGGAAGGTCTTTCTAGTATCTTGGCTGGTCTCTGGGGAACTGGAACTGGATCTATAACTTTAACCGAAAATGTTCATACAATTGCTGTGACTAAAATGGGGAGTCGCCGGGCAGTTCAACTGGGTGCATGCTTTCTGATAGTGTTGTCTCTTGTGGGTAAGTTTCTGTATTTTTTCTGTGGTTGGATCTAGTCTAAATTTCTTCAGAAGTACACTTATTATGAGCATTGAGTTACTTGGTTGAAAAGCTAATTTGGGTTCTGTAGTTTGTGGTATTACTTATCATACAATTTATTTGGTTTCCCAGTGATTCTGAAATTTCATTTTTCTGGTCTGCTGCATTTAGTACAATTATTTTGTGTGAAACATATAATGTTTGTCAAATCATTTCTGGAAATCAAGCTTCCAGTAGAATTACGGGCTGTAGAATAAAAAAATTGCATTAGTGTAGTTCATTATGATGTCCAAACTAAAGTCTAAATCTAGTCTTATGTAAGTTATTGTCCAAACAAATGGCTACGCCATTTGCACTTTGATCAATGATTTCCCAACAAGTGAATAAAGAAGTATGGCTTTTGGGGCCAAAATTGTTTAGTGCAAAATTTCCAAATATATCAATTCGAGGAATGTTAGAAAAATCGGCCAGCAGTTGGGAGGGGGGTTGAACTCAATTGGGATTTAAAAAATTTCAGAGAATTATTTCCTTTGAATCAAATTGTTTCGATGATCAACAAAGATCTTTTCTTTTCAAAGATTGTGATGTATGAGGTATTGAAATCAATGCACACTTTCAGCTATTGCAGTAACAGGTTTAAAAATCTTGTTAAAGATTTTAAAGAAAACATGCCATATGCCCCAAGCTTATGGGTTCAAGGGATAAAGAGAAAGTAATATAATAAGATTTTTAACTTGGTTCACTTGGTCTCTCAATCGATTAGGATTCCACTAAATAAGCTAGTTGCTAACTTATTGGCCTTACAAAGCACTCTCTTAAAGTTATTTTAATCCATTAAATTGCACAAATCTTTTCTTCAAAACTAGGCATTTTAACATTAAAATCTTTATAACAGATTAAAGCTGGCAGCAAATATAAAGGCTTGGAGACTATCTCCTCTCTATATGATATTATTTCGACAAAAGATCAAATAGGTTTTTCTGAGAAAAATAAAGTTCTTCTACAACGGTCTAACTTCTTTTCAAAAGATCGTCATATTTTCTGTGCATAAAGATCAAAGAAGTTCAACATCCTATGCAAGATTAGTCATTTGTTTTTTGGTAAAACGTTTACCCAAATGATGTTGTTCTGAACTTTTTCTTTTGCATTGTGGGTTTGTTAATCCTTGACACAAGGGTTGTGTTGAGGTGTATAGCTTATGGTAGAGTTTAATAAGTGGGCTTGAAAGTGTTCTTGTCCTGTTCTAGAAACTTTCTTGGTTGGCTTTTCTAAGTTTGCATGTGAGGTATGTTTGTAAAAGTTTGAAAATTTAATGGAATCATACTTAGCTGATTAGAAAATTGGATGTTCTAGAGTTAAACGAACCAGTACAAAAGTCTTTGTATATTCTTTCCTTTTATCTCTCTTGAATTCATACTTTGATGCATACGGTATGTTTTCTAAAAATTTGAATTTAGAGCTTGATACTTTAATAGCTGAAACTGTTTATTGATTTCATGATCTCATCCCTTACAATCTTTGAAAAGCTTTTACTTTTCCTGGTACAAACTGATCCCTCCCTTGTCAGATTTGATACTGATGTAAAAATTACAAGTTCTGAATAATTAGGTTATCTGTTAAGTGTGCATGGAGTAATGAGCAAGCATAGGGCTTATGAAGGCAATTGATGACATCAGAGTTGAGTGTGGAAGTAGATAAACTGTGTTAGAGAATATATTCAATGTGAAACACATTGAGACTATATATTTGTGAGTGGTTTGCGCCTGATAGCGGGTAGCATGATAGACCCAACAAAACTCATTAGAATAGATTTTAATACCATATTAGGAAGTGAATTTTAAGCCTAACTTAACCTCATAAAACTGGTTTATAAGATGAAGTTTGTACTTATTTATATACTGTGATTTGACCTTATTTCTAGTCAATGTAGAATCTCCAGCACATTGTTTAACAACTAGATTCCCTGATTTTTTACTCTCCCTCACACATAACAACCGTTACCCAGACTTGTAATATATATTTGTGTTACCATTTAAGGTATGACTAAAGCACTAGCAGCTTTATGTTTTTAACTGTGCTCAATAATGCACTAAGAGATGCTGGTTTTTAAGTTAAGGCGAACTATACAGAATGTTAATAGTGAAAGAAGCGGTTGTGATGCTAGAGAATCTCAACATTGCTTAGGTTGTACGCATTAATATGGTTAGATGATTTTGCAACCTTTAATATTCAGTTTACCCTGCATTTAGAAATGATTTTCCTAAGTTGCATAGTTCCAAATTACTAACTACTATAATAATTTATTATGATTGCAATGTTATTTTAGCATCATCATGAGACATGCAAATAACTCTAAAGACTCAATTATATTTGAAATTGTGTTGGGTTTGATACATGTTTGACTGACCCAGCTGCTTTTGAGGTATCTGTACTTCATATTTCGTTGCAGCCAAATGCTTCAATGGGGCTTTATCTAACTGGTGGCTAGTTAGCCCTTTTGAACTGATGATCTAGAGCGATTTCTATCTTTCTTCCGAGAGATAGAACCTTTCTTGCTTTCAAGTGATAGCTATTGACATTGCATAAAATCTCAATTCTAAGGGAAAAAGTGGTTTGAAGCTTCCCTGAGATACTTTCTCAGTTCTCCTATATCCATATTTTTGGCATATGAGTGGTTATTCATAACCGGTGTTATCAATGGCAGATGGTTGAATATGGTGAAAGGCCAAAGTTCCGCCATATAAACATGCCACATTGTGTTCTATTATGCCACCATAGTAGGCTTGACTTCACGAGTTGTCTGTGGCAGTTGGCAAAAAATCTGGCATGTCTCTGCCATTTAACCACAGTGTTGCTCACTAAGTGCATCAATCTTCATAGAAACATTAAATAAGCTTTGATTTCTTGGATGTCTGCATTCATTTTTGTGACCAAATAAGTCTTAATACAGTTAGGCGTGTGATTTATTCAGTCTGCTTTTGCTGTCTTTTCTTGTGCCCACTTAATATAGTTTTGTAGTTTTATGCTCTCATCATCTGTAAAACAACTCTTACAAGTTATCCGTGTTTAATTTTGCTTATGCCGCACAACAGGTAAGGTTGGAGGATTCATTGCTTCAATACCTGAAGTTATGGTTGCTGGTCTCCTCTGCTTTATGTGGGCAATGCTCAGTGCATTGGGCTTGTCAAATCTACGCTATAGTGAGGCTGGAAGCTCACGCAATATCATCATAGTCGGGTTATCACTGTTTTTCTCTCTTTCCATACCTGCTTACTTTCAACAATATGGCATCTCCCCGAATTCCAACCTGTCTGTGCCAAATTACTTCCAGCCCTACATTGTGGCTTCTCATGGGCCTTTCCACAGCAAATATGGAGGGGTATGCCTGTGTCTTTATGTTTTACTATATGGTGCTTGAATTTGTGTCAAATTTTCAGAAAAGATAGAGTAATCCAAAGGCCACTTTCATTTCTTTAGATGGGTGTGGCTCCTCATGAAACTGTCATTACATATTTATCTCCATGATACTGTGAATGGACGTTGAAACTACCAATTTCTTAATAGGGAGTAGGTATTTGGTTTCTTATTGTAAGGCCAAAAATGCCTATTACTCCATAGTTTTGACTAAATATTCATGATGTGGTGAAATTGTTAAGCTAAAAAGTAATTATGTCTCTGGAATTAGTATTGATTATTTTTGTTATTTTAACACTTGAATGCTGGTTAAAAATCACTGTTACTCCTTTGTAGAAACTTTACTTGTGTTGCAATGTAGGTTTGTCTAAAAGAGCACTTGTTAATCCTTTTGCAGTTGAACTATGTCTTGAACACGCTTTTTTCGCTCCACATGGTGATAGCATTTCTTGTGGCTGTTATTCTGGATAATACCGTACCTGGCAGTAAGCTGGAACGTGGGGTATATGTTTGGTCCGAAGCCGAGGTTGCTAGAAGAGAGCCTTCTGTCGCTAATGACTATGAGTTGCCCTTGAGAATTGGTCGGATTTTCAGATGGGTGAAGTGGGTTGGCCTGTAATGTAGAAGAACACTTGTTTTTCTTTGGTTGACATATTCACTTTATTAAATACTCTCTCAACTGCTTAAGGAACCTAAGCAGTGATGGAGAGTAATAGGTGATGCATTTTACAGTGCTAGTTTGTACACATTGGGATTTGTTGGGGCCTATTTGTGTTGTAATTTATTAGATTAACCTTATAGCTAGTTTCTTTATTCATTCGACATCTCCAGGTGTAGTTTTTTTCCTTGCATAAAGCCATTTTGAATGTATATATAATTTCCTTTTTGTAGTTTTATCAAGCTTCATTTGCAATTCCTAGTTGAGACTAGCTATATATAATTATAATTAGAATGTAAGCATAGTTAGTAAGTAATCACGAAAAATAATGCATCTTCAGGACAACGGAAGGTTTGTGCTGTTCTCGTCAATATCTCTCTAGTTTAATGTTTTCATTGCGTGAACAATCTGTAAGAATATAAACGCATCTCATTTTACACTGTTATTCAAATCAATTGCCAAAAAGTTGTAAAGTGATGCAAGCCTATGTATTTATTTGCTAAAAATACGGCTCCAAATAATTAAAACTAATTCATAACCAAATCAATTCGAATAATTTTAATCCCATCTTAGTAGTTTGATCTCATATTTAAATCCATTTTTTATATTTTAAATTCAATCCCATTAATTGGATATTGATTGAAACATTGTTTGGACTTACAAAATCCAAATTGACTGTCCATTCTAAGACATATAGTTTGGTTAAGATATATTTTGGTTGGTCTTGTTGAGAAACATCTTTAGTTTTTGTATATGGTTCTGTTTAGTTTGAGCTTTGTTGAGGAATCATTGTTTAATCCTCTCGTATACAAAATATTTATGTAGGTCATGAATGAGACTCTTCCGCCCATTTAAGTAGGTCATGAATGGGACTCTTCCACCCATTTATTATTCTTTTGTTGTTTGTTTTTTGATCAAGACATCTTTGGCTAACATTAGAATTTTTAGGTTAATTTTGGTCGGGATATCTTTTCGTTGGCCTCAATTAAAGCATCACCAACTCATCTTTCGTTGGGTTGTTAATGAAAATGACTTAATATTTAATGTAAGTTATTATTTGTTCAATAAATAATAATAAGAGTCTTTACATATCATTACTATTACTAAATACATATATTTTATTATTTGATTTGTTTAACCTATTTTTTATGAAGATTATTATATACAATTAAGAGAGAAAAATAATTTATTAATTGTCTATCTTTTTAGGAAAATATATTAATATAGAAAAGAAATAATTCTTGATTCACATTACCTTTTAAATTGATGCTATTCTCAAATAACAAAAATTTGCTAACAAGAAACTGATGATCGATACAAGAAATAACTTTGGTGAGAATATTCATAACTTAAAACTAAGTATTGATATGAGTGATTGATGTGATATGGTCATCTTAAGTCTCACGAACAAATGTTTGGTTCGTTTTTACAACACCAAAATTACAACAATATGAATAACACTTGTATTGGAGCATAAAGAGGCATTGGATCTACTTGAGAAAATCCAAGTTCATCCAAAAGACCACAAAGTCAAATTATTTCAAAATAAATAGTAGACATGGTGCAATACTTTGATTTAGTAAATAATATAGAGATTTGTGTTTACTTCACACTTTTCCATGAGATCAACGAGGAGCCAAGAATTATGCACCTACTAGTGATCGATTATTGAGGTTTTTTTGACTATAATTTTTTTTCTTTTTACCAAGGTGAGACTGCTTTTAAAAAAATTATAAATTTGGGTAAGTTGTGTCAACTTCGCACGACTTAATATGAAGAAATCGTGCTAAGTTGACACGATTCTTATCACGTCAACCTGAAATCATGTCAACTTGGCACGACTTTGTCCACGTCATAATTTTTCCCTTTTTCTGACTTAAGTTTTATTTTTTAAATAAATGCATATTATTAATTATTTAATTATAATTAAAATTGAGTAGTGAGTTATGTAATATTTGAAATTAATTTGATAAATAATTTTTTTTATGGAGGAATATTTGTTGTTGGTTAATTTAGGTTGTTAGTTTAATAAAATAAATGAAGGCATAAATACATAGGTAAAGAAAATGGAGGAATTAATGATCAAAGTTGAGATTAAATTTTATTATCAAGCTTGTCTGTGCGGACAATTGCTTCTATTGACACATTCAGTTCTACAATATGACATTTTTTTGGCTTATTTGGAATTGAATCATCCATTTCGTTACAGATACGTTGAGTGATAAGTCTTCCTGATTGATGTCGATGCATCATGGGGTAAGGTAACAAATTCGGTCCCGTGTAAGTATACCAATAATCCTTATTTCAAAATGGATTAAATTGGACCTCATAAGCCTTGAAAATATTGTGGAGACTGTACTCTAGGATTTCATAATGAAGCCAATATCGATGATGACGAACATATCACTGATGATCCTCTTCCACCTCCACTTTCGTATGATCATCACCCTCCACGAAGACCTCAACGACAAATATGAAGATCACATTGTGACACGTCTTCCCATAAATAATTTACTTCCAATAGTTCAACTTTTTGTTTTTATTTTATATATTGTAATGAATCTTACTAATTTGTCTAGTTATAATTAATCTCTTCTCATCATTACATGTTCTATAAAATCATTACTTCCTAAGGTATTTATTTTCCAAATCCACAACAATAATTCTCTATTTATTTTCCAAATACAATAAATATTCTCATTTCTCTATTTATTTCCAAATGCAATAACAACTTTCTTCATATTTTTTATTAATCACATAACTAAATTAATATATTACATTACCGTCAAACATGATCCATGCACGATAACCTAACTTTTTGTCACTTAAAACTAACACCCTTAAAAAATTATTTATCAAATTAATTTTAAATATTACATAACTTACTACTCAATTTTAATTAATTTCAAATGTAATTAAATAGTTATTAATATATATATATATATATATATATATATTTAAAAACAAGAAAGTTTTATAAAAAAAGAAAATTTTTATGACGTGGACAAAGTCATGCCAAGTTGGCATGCCTTGAGCTTGACGTGGCAGAAATCGTGCCAACTTGACACGAGTTCAAGTGAGTTCAGGTTGATATGGCCAAAATAGTGTCAAGTTGGCACGACTTCTTTATATGAAGTCGTATCAGATTGACATGATTTACCCAAATTTGTATTTTTTTTAAAAGCAGCCCCATTTTGGTAAAAAGCAAAAAAAGAACCCCATGGTGGTCAAAAACCCGATTGTTGAATACTAAGACACTTAACCCAATCAACATCACTATAAGCAATTACTTTAAGAGTTATCCCTATGGGAAAGAATAGACCTTGTTGGGAGGTTCTTTTCAAGTAGTGAATTATACAATGGACCATTGTCAAGTGTATATGACGACCATAATGCATAAATTGACTCATTTGTTGTATGATAAATGATATGTGAGATCCTGTGATGGTCAAATAATTAAGACTACACACAATATATTGGTAAAATAAAAGATCTAGAAAAAGATCACCCTCATCATGGTGATATTTAACATTAACTTCAAAAGGAGTATCCACCAAATTAGCTTATTGGATGTCAACCATAAAGATCAAGTTTAAGGTATATTTATCTTGATGTAGAAATGTACCTTTGTAGGGAGAATGAAACTCAAGACCAAGAAAATAATGCAAGTAATACCTTTATATGAAATGTGATTTGTACTTTTTGTTTAAGTTCTTTGACGAATGCCTAATCAAAGTCAATAAATAACCATATTGTTAATATAAGGAAGTAAAGAATAGTCATATTTACTCTGAGTAGAGGAGAACATGGATAATGTAACAAAAATTATTTATACTTTGGGAGCTTGGTTAAGATCATATAAGGAGTGTTTGAGCTTGCACATACCAACGAATCAAGCGAAGAGACCCTGAAGAGGATCCATGTAAATAACTTTAATGAACTCAATATGAAGAAAAAAATTCTTCACATCCATTTCATGAAGAAACCATCCATTTGAGGTAGCTATAAAAAGGAAGTTCTGATAGTTTTCATTTGGGAAACAAGTCTAGATGTCTCATCATGATCAATCCTATATTTATACTTGTTACCTAAGACAATTGATCTAGATTTGTAATGGTTAAGAGAACCATTCAAATTTAGTTTCACACGATACACCCATTTGCAACCTATGGGTTTGACATTAGGAGGAAAAAGGACAATATCTCATGTCAAATTCTCCTGAAAGGTCTGAAGTTCATCATTCATAGTTTTTAGCCAACATACATATTTATGTAATTAACAAGTAGGAATACATGTGATAGAGAAAGAAATAATCAAAGAAGTACAGAGGAATCAAACATGTATGATAATCAATGAATTCTTAAGGCATTCTACTATATCGTTGAGGTACAACCTGTACAAGAACAAAGACGAATTAGCTTCAGAAGGAGGATGTGATCATGCCAACTTTTTTTTTTTAACATATGGATGCCTAGTTTGAAAGATTTAATAGATGGAGACAAGGTGGAAAACTTAGGAAGAATAACAACATGGTTCAAAGTAGGAGAAAAACAAGGAAAGAAGAACTAATTATCAAAGAATTCAAATTTTTGAAGATGCAGAAAGGATGGTTAGAAGTATCATAGCACATGAGATTCTTATGAAAGTGATTATACCTCAAAAATGCACATCGAACATATTGTGCCCCCAAGCTTATGTTGTTTAAGCAGAGTAAATGGACAAAAACATACACAATCAAAAGTATGTAAAGTACTTAAGGAAGACAATTGATCAAGAGAACAATGGTGGAAAGAGAGGCTTGGACAAACAATGCATGTGTCACATCAAGTAAGTGACAATTCTTATGTTTTGCAATGCCATTTTGTTGAGGAAAATTGGGGTAAGAGCATTGAAACACAATGCCTTTTTACTAAAGGTACTCCTGAAACATGTATTTACTACCAAAGTCAGAGCAAAATATTTTAGTACTAGTTTAGCATTGAGTTTCAACATATGCCATATATTGTTTTAAATATGGAAAACTTGGCAAATTTATATCAAAGAAAATATATCCAAATAAAATTATTATAATCATCGATAAATATAACAAAATATTTGATCTTTGAATTGAATAAAAATTGAACTTGCAAAAATGATATTATTCTAGTAAGGAATCTTCTCTGAGGAATCTTTCTTGGAAGAGGAACCCTAGTTCAAATTTCTTAAAGAAACTTGGAAAATGTTGAATTTTCTAAGTCTTATGCTACCTCGGAGAGCGCTCCCATCATAATTGAATGATCAAATGTAACAAAAATACTTATATTGAGCATGTAAAGTCACAAGAGACTTATCCCAAACATCATTATGAATAATTTCAAAACAAGAGGAACCATAATGAGAACTAGATGGAAAAGTAAGAGTTTTCTTTTAGCAACAAATTTGCAATATATAATTAAAAAAAAACACAAAATATATACAATTATTTTTATCAGCAATAAAAAATAAATAAATGGGAACCACTTCAGGAGTGGTTCAACCCTTATACAGAAAAGACACCTTACCAATCACCTAGCTAAGACACCTACCAGAGACCCAAATACAACCAAGAAAAACACCTCAGGGCATTAGGGAACTAACCTCATACAGACCAGAGGGTTCAATACCCAATCGGAATAAGAAAATGACATATACCGTGATTTTGCATGGAGCCAAGACCAAACCTTCACCTGCACCAAAGCGAACACTTCAAACGCATCTACAACTCCCCTATTAAAAATGACACAATTCCTGTGTTTCCAGATTTCGCTCACAACACCAACCTAAATTGCACCCCAAACATCATTAACTGAAACTGAAGCCTGACTCAACCTAAATTGTAAGAAATTTGACATAGGGTCCTTGTGGATTACGTGAGACACTTCAAGCCACCCAAAGCAAAGACTTCAAACACGCCATGTAAAATTGCAAACAAAAAACAGATGACTGGAAGACTTATCCTCCTTCCCACACAAACTACACAAGGAATTTTCAACCACCACCCCCACCTTTCCAAGTTAGCCCTAGTAGCAATCTTATTTTCCAACACCCTCCAAGCAGTGAGCATAGTAGAAGGCAAGACTTTACACCTCCACAACAAACTGAAAACTGGAGAGATCTCCCCATCACAAACCCCCCTTACCTAATCATAGGCAGAATTAACTGTAAAAGTCTGAGCCCCCAGCCTTCCAAACCCAACTATCCACCTCCCCCAAAACCAATTTCACCCCATGCAACAGCTGAAACAGCTGATCCGCCATAGACTTCTCTTGGTCGAAGAAGGGTCTACGCCAGACAAGATGCCAAGCCTAGACACCGTTAGCCCACAACCCAAGCTCATCCACCTTTGCATCTTTGGCCGAGCTAGGAGAGAACAATCTCGAGAATACTCCCTTCAACGCCCCGCAACTCAACCAACTATCCTCCCAAAAAGAAATAACCTTTCCATCCCCAATTTTCCACTTAAAACTGTCTTCAAAACTTCTTCCCCATCCTTCCGAAGCCCACACCTCCTTCAGATCTTTCCACCAAAGGGAGCCCCTACTGATATTTCCATCCTCTCTCAAGCTTCTCCAACCACCATATTTAGAAACAAGAATCTCTTTCCACAATCCTCCCTTATCCGCACCCAACCTCCAAATCCACTTTCCCAACAGGGCCAAGTTAAACGTCCTAAGGTCAATGATTCCGAGACCCCCACATCACGAGGCTCGCACACCTTTTTCCAAGAGACCCAAGCTATCTTCCTTATATTTCACAACAAACTATATTTAAATAAGACACAAGAACCAAATAAGAACTAAAACAATTTCTTAGACTAGGTGAGGAAAAATGGAGATGACGAGGTGATTATAGTTAAGAGGATTAGAGCACATAACTACGAACTACATTACTAGGAATTCAAATCTTTCCACGCCTCAATCGACCAAATATGAGAAGATTTTTGTCCTTTTGAGTAGGAAATCATGATCAGACTAATGAACCCAAAATTATGACATTATCATTTTTATTGTCAACAACACTATTATCAGCCTCGTCAATATTATTATTGTTATCACTAGTCTCATCATCATTATTATCATCTTCATATAAATTGTGACTTTTTGTTACTTTCACCAAAAGAACCAAATTGTTATTATCATGATTAATGTCACCACCATCATCAGTGCGGTTGTTATAACAGTTAATGTTATTTTTACTATTATTGTGAAGAAATTATTGTAGTGACTTTCACTTTAATCATTATTATTTTTATTTTTTATCGTTATCACTATATTATTTTTATTATCATTATTAGTAACACTACTTCATTATTATCGTTGTTATTATAAAATTATAATATTTTTTATTATTGTTACCATTTGGTTATTATCAATGTTATCAATATTACATTTTTTTACAAATATTTTTAACATCACAATCGTAATTCATTGTTATTAGGTATTCATTACCATGCATATTGGATTTCATGATTTCAATAAGAAAAATATAGAGGAACAGAGTATAGGCAAAGAAGAAGAAGGACTCTTCTAGAAGAAAAGCAAATATGTTTTTAGTTATCTATTTTTTTTTATCCTTTGTTTTTTACATAGATAATGTTTTATACAAAAGAAAAGAAAAGGAAAGACTTGGACTTCGTAGTAAGGTCCATAAGAAACTATAAACTCAATAACATAAAACTTAAAACCCTCCCTCAAGCTAGATCATGTATGCTAATAAGTATCTGGAAACTGTTTCGCTTGAGGGCCTTTGTTAGAACATCTGCAGGTTGTTCTGCATATCGAATGGGCAGGAGATGAAATAATTTTTGTTGAAGCCTTTCACGAACAACATGACAATCAATGTTTATGTGTTTTGTACGTTCTTGAAAGCTACTATTAAAAGTCATGTGTCTGGCAGCTTGTGAATCACAGTAAAGACATGTAGTGTTGGACATGGTGACATGGAGATCTCTCAAAAGAAAGGTCAACCATTGTAGCTGACATGATGTTGAAGCCAAGGCATGATATTCTACTTTTGAGGATGATCTAGAAACTATGCTTTGCTTCTAGGTTTTCCATGAAATCAATGATTCTCCCAGGAAAATGCAGAAATTGGTTGTCGAGCGTCGAGTCATAGAACATGATGCCCAATCAGAGTCACTAAAAGCTTTCAAATGCAAAACCAAACTTTTTGAATAAAACAAACTTTGTGCAGGTGGAGCTTTCACATAACGTAGCACATGTTGAACAACACGATGATGGTGGATTGTAGGTTTCTGAAAAAATTGGCTTAGATGCTGAACAACAAAACATATATTCGGTCTAGTGTTTACAATATACAAAAGACGTCCAATGAATCTTTTATAACTTGAAGACTCATGAATGTCAGCATCTTCAAACATGTTCTCTTCCTTTTCTGCATGGGTGTGGTTGCTGGTTTGGCACCTAGCATCCCTGCATCATCAAGAATTTCTAGAGCATATTTCTTTTGATAAAGATGAATGCCTTCATGTGTCTGTGCTATCTCTAGGCCAAGAAAATATTTCAATTTACCTAGGTCTTTGATTTTAAAAGCAACATTTAGCAAGTTCTTGACAGTATTTATCTCATGCATATCATCATCACCAGTTAAAATAATGTCATTTACATAGACTAATAAAGGAACAAAAGAATTTTCTAATTTTTTTGATAAAGAGAGAATTATCAGCTTGATATTGGATGAAACCTATGGTTAAAGATATGAGGAAATTTTTTCATACCAGTGTCTACTGGCTTGTTTCAAGCCATATAAAGATTTGGTCAGATGACAAACTTGATTTGGTTTTGCTTTGATGATTCCAGGAGGAACTTCCATATATACTTCTTCAGTGAGATCATCGTGTAGGAATGTGTTATCCACATCTAGTTGTTCAAGATGTCAATCTTTAATGGCAACAATAGCAAGAATCATGCGAATAGTTGTCAATTTTGCTACTGGAGAATATGTTTCGATGAAGTCAATCCCTTCTCGCTGGGTGTAGCCCTTTGCTAATAATCGAGCTTTGTACCTCTCAATATTTCCATCTGCTCTTTCTTTAATTTTGTAAACCCACTTAAATCCTATGAGGGTCTTACCTTCTGGAAGATCCACTAATTTCCAAGTGTTGTTGATCTCAAGAGCTTTAATCTCATCGTGCATGGTTGCTTTCCATTTATCGGAGTGAATGGCTTCCTCATAGGTGCGTGGTTCAGTTTATAAAAAAAGAGAAACAAAGTAGTTAAAATGTTCATCAGATAATTTTTTATATGATAATACTGAATTGAGTGAATACCTTGTTGTGCTAGTATTTATTACCTTCTGTGAAGAGGTTAGCAATTGATGATAATAATCCTTGAGGTATGCAGAGCTTCTTTAAATTCTTGTTAATCTTTTGAGATCTTCAGTATCCCTTGTCTCATCAGTGTGTTTCCTACTCTATTCATGCTGCCTCTGTGATAGCTGTCACGCGAACTGTCATATATATGCTCCCCAAAATTTTGGTCATAACTTAACTTGTTTTGTTCACTTTTATCAATAACTTGATAAAAGCTTTGTTCATAGAAGAGAACATTTTTGGAGACGAATATTTCTCTTGTTTGGGCATCAATGACTATATAGCCTTTTGTTCCTGCCTTAAAACCCAAAAAAATACACCTTTTGGCTCTAGGATCAAGTTTATTCTTGTTGTTTTCAGGAGTAGAGGCAAAACACAAACATCCAAATATACGAAGATTACTTATATCAGGAGCAGTAGAGTATAGTTTTTCATATGGACATTTATTTGAAATAATAGTTGAAGACACTATATTTATGAGATGAACAACATGCATTATGGCGTAAGACCAAAAAAGCTTAGGAAGCTTAGATTGAAACATGAGACACCGGGTTACATTTAAGATGTGTTGATGCTTACGTTCCACCACAAAATTTTGTTGCGGTGTCTCAACACAAGTGGTTTGGTGAATGATACCGTGCTTATCATAGAAATCTTTCCAGCAAAATTCTTTCCAGCAAGTGGTTCTAACAGCTAGTAGGCCTGACATTATGTTTGTTGTTTGCATGTATGCAAGGTTTCAATCTGCACCTAAGGAGTCACACTACAATGCTGCCAAGAGGATTTTGAAGTACTTACAAGGGACTAAGGAAGTTGGTTTGTGGTATTATTGTAATGTCTCTTTGAATTTAATTGGTTATTTTGAACCAAATTTTGCAGGGTGTAAAATTGATAGGAAGAGTACTAGTGAAACATGTCACATGCTAGGATCAAGCTTGATTTCTTGACATTACAAAAATAAGCATGTGTGGCACTATCCACAGTCGAGGCTGAGTACATAGCTACAGGAAGTTGTTGTGCCCAAATTTTTTGGTTACAACAACAACTAAATGATTTTGGAATTATTTTGAATAATATTCTACAACTAGCCGATCTTTTCACTAAGCCACTTGCTAAAGATAGATTTAATTTTCTGACAAATGAATTAGGTATAATCTGTCTAAATAGTTATCTGCAGTAAATTTTAATTGGTTGAAAAGCATATCAGTTGATTATTTCTTCTCTACTGTATTATTTTAATTGATTGTTTAATGGTATAACAGGTTATTTTTCTGTTTCTGTATTGCATATGTGATTAGGAAAGAGAAACTGAAAATTCCTTGACAGCTTGGACTATGCATTCATGTGACTGTCTTTGGAATTGATTATTGACCAACAAATTCTTCACAACTTTTTCTAGTCAAACTAAAACTGAAAAAGCATTGATTGTTTTCACTCCTATGTTCAAATTTAATTGGTTAAACGGCACCACTACACATGTTGCCTACACTACTGTGGAACTCTATATAAACATAGCTTTGCACTGCATCTCTGCATTGCACCTTATACCTTCTTTGTTATACATTGCTTTTCACAATTTTTTTCTCTAAACATTGCACTATTTTTCTAGTCTTTCTCTATTCTGCATATTTCTCTCTTGTAGTTTCTTTCAATGGCTTCATTCTCATAAGAGAAGAGAAGGTCATGAGAGCCATCTGCCACAGAGACCGAAGTGTTGGAGAGGAAGAAGCAATGATCACCTTTATGCATGAGATAAGTAGAAAACAAATCAACATTCCATAAGTGTAGGAGTTCTCATGGATGAAGGAGCAGAATCTTGAAGAACCAAGAGCCTTGCTGAAATTCCAGAGGCTAAAACTCTTTCTAGAAATGAAGGGAAATGTGTATCCTGATTTGATAAAGGTATTTTGATATTTTACATCAGTTTTTATAACCGATGTAATATATGATTGACACTTTACATCGTTGAAATCTACATCAGTGATAGACTCAGTGTAATATGTCTCCTAAAATCGATGTGATATGTGTCATTTGCACTAATAATTTTTTCTTTTTAGATTCTCATATTTATATCAACAATAGTTTTTCTCATAAATGGAAGAGTAAAAAAAAAAGTAAAGCATATCTAGGATATGGGTATATGTCCAACATAAACAACATTTTAATAAAGCCTATTTAAGACCTATTCTAACACTACCATCCTAGATGAATTTCAAAAGAATATTAAATTCAAACATGTGAAATTAATATTTGACATATATTTTCACTTTACAATTATCAATTCCATAAATCCATAATTATGAGGGTAAATTCTGACATACTTGTCTAGGTTACTCATTAACATAAAATAATCATGTTTTCATTATGAACACATTTTATAATTCAATATTTACACTTCAATCATACAAATTAGTATTCCCTTCGTTTTACTGGAATTACCATTTTATACCAATTAGCTTTGGATTTCTCAACTCATTTACTAAATTCAGCATTCAAACTTCATAACCATACATTAATTAAAAACTTTGATGAAATATAAAACAAGAAATACTACCTTTAAAACTTCAATAATACATAACATCTTAATTAAAAGGCGAGATATATAATAAATCAAACAAATAATAAAATGCAAGAGAATTTTTTTTATTGAATTCTTCTCACTCGAGTAACATGCAAATTACTTTAATAAAAAAGCAAAATTTGATTACACCATTCACCTTGCTCAAACTTGAAAAAATAGTAATTTATTTCTTACTTATATATTGGATTTTTCATTTCTATTTTAGGGAAATTTTCTTACTGTATATGAGTTGTGTGGTGATCAGAAAAGAGTTGTACCTAGAGATCAAGTTCTTTTTAATGCATAGATTAATCGAGCTATTTTGGTTATGTAAATTTTATCTGTTATTATATACCGGTCAATTGATTTAACCTGTTTAATTAACTATCTACAATTTAACCATTAATCCATTAAGAAAGTACCTTAACGGATTTGATGATGAGGGTGGTTTTCATAGCACTGGTTAAACGTATGACAAATGTATTCCTAAAAAGCATTTGTCACCATTTTTTTGTGAAATAAATAATTGGTGCAATGCATACAAATTGAAAAATATATAATGGTAAAGTATAGGAAAACAATTTAGACAGTAAGATATGTTAAATTTAAAAATAACAATAAAATACGCACACAAAATTAAATAGTAAAATTCATGATGTTCTCTTTCGGGTATTGGGGTCTGGAGAACTCTGTTGGTCGTTTGCTTTAGTCTTCAATCCTCTTCCCTCGCTACTTTCCTTCCTTCTTTCGTCTTCTCTCGCGGTCGTCCGAGGACACAGGCTCGGATGGTACATACAAAAGGCATTCCGACGATCAAGTCTGTAAAGGACTCAACTCTCGATTGTCAGGACACGGTAGATAATGACGTATCTTGATCCTGCCTGTTGACCGGGACGCTGGAAGCTGCCTCGTCAAAGGATCGACGTGCGCACCGCTTCAAGCCTCCGTTCCTCTTCGAGATCCACCTCAAGAACCTGCAAAGAAACAGAGCGGCGCCGCTGCGGCCGATCGCACTCCAACGCCCAA